>Ga0209460_1000057_pt1 | contig 184863 bp, 177 predicted proteins | sample EBPBio132013_DNA_FD_185868 | JGI IMG/M metagenome (GOLD analysis project Ga0209460, IMG submission 185868) | Wastewater treatment Type I Accumulibacter community from EBPR Bioreactor in Madison, WI, USA - Reactor 2_5/13/2013_ DNA (SPAdes)... | ecosystem: Engineered > Bioreactor > EBPR >... | reverse complement strand
TACTCACCCCGGTGCTCGCGCACCATGCGCACAGCCCGCTCGCGGACTTCGGGTGGAAACTTGGGTGACTTCTTCATGGCTCAATCCTCTCAGAGAAATGAGCCTCCTCAAATCCCGGGGCGGTTCAGCTGGTGCTGTAGAGCACTGCGCCAGCCAGATCGGCGCGCCCCAGCCGGCGCTGCGCATCCAGCAGGGCCACGCGCTCCGCATGCGCGTCGGGGTTGTTGTCCTTCACCACCAGGCTTGGCCCTTCACCCACCACGGCGTCACCCAGCACCAGTACCGCGCCATAGGGCTGGTCGCCCCAGGACTGCGCCAGGCGCAGCATGTCCAGCGCTGCGGTGTGCCATTTGGCTTGGGGGTGGGGTGGTGAGGCGAGGGCGTCGGGCCAGGTGCCGCACAGGGCTGCTGCGGCTGCGATGGCTTGGGTATTGAAGGTGCGGCGGGGGAGCACTGGGGAAGGGGAGCTCAGGTTTGCTAGGCTGCAAATGCTGAACGTAGAGGTAACCGGCGCGCGGAGGCGAGGCGCCCTGGCCGCGAGGCGCAACATGGACAACGAGCGCCTCGCGGCCAGGGTGCCTTGCCGTAGCGCGTCCGGTTGACCGACCTGTTAGGCATCGCCTCCGAGAAGTGCGGAGAAGTCTATCGACCCATGACACCGTTTGCACTTCTTGAAGCCGAGCGCTTCGAGCAAAGCTCCTCCAATCTCCAAATCCGGGTTGAAGCGCAGTTGAAAGAAGAGGCGCAGCTTTCTCTTTAGCAAGTCCTTCTGTTCGTCCCACTTTTCTAGCATGCGGCGATCGCCGGCATCGTCAATTTTCAAAGTGCCTTTGCGTACGGCGAAGGTCCTTTTGCCGTACTCCTTTATCAAGACTGGATTCTCTCTCCGAAATTCATTCATCGACTGAATGAGTGCATCAATCTCAGCTTCGACTTCAGCTATGTCCGGATTCTCGCGTTCTTCGATGCCGCTATTGTCCGCGGTGATCGACTGGAGGTTGGGTGGATTCTTCAGTAGCCACCTAATCGACATTCGTTCCAAGAACCTGCTCGGATTGGAATTCAACAGTTGTTCTTCTGACTTCCACCACTCCCTGAATGCCGCGGCGACGTCGTCGCCTCTGCCCATTATTTCCGGGGGAATTTCGTAGTTTACGTAGTCTTGCTTTAGGACTTCGCAGTCCTTGGTTGAGTGATATGCGGGAGAGCCGGCGGTATAGACGAGGTTGGGATCGCTCTTCTTCTCAACTTTCTGATAGATGTGGCTCACATAGAACTCCGGGTTCTCGTAGAACATCCGAGCCGCAGCCAGCCATTGCTGCTCCTTCTTGGTCAACATCCACAGTGAGAGCTTGTACAGATCCTCAAGCAAGATTTTTTCGATCTCGCTTCGGTCAACTTGATACTCAATCTGACGTGCATTATTCTTGGTGATGAAGGACATGGTGACGATTGACTGAATGTGAGTCTTTGCGGCTCTGGGCGCTGATCGCGAGGGGAAGTGGATCTGCGATGCCTAACGTAATGTATGCCGCAAACCTTGCGAGATAAGCTGGCGCCTGCGGAATAAGCTGGACATCATTACTCCTGAAGATCGGCTTGCACATTGAGTTTGCATGTTTATACTGTATTTTTGTACAGTTATAAATCAGCCCATGAAAGCCGGCAACCCACATCTGACTTCCAATCGCTTGCTGGACCAAGTCCGGGAACGGGCTCGATATTTGCACTATAGCTTGGCGACCGAAAAGGCCTACCTCTACTGGGTGCGCTTTTTCGTTCGCTGGCACGGGTTGCGGCATCCGCGCGACATGGCTGCGTCCGAGGTCGAGGCTTTTTTGAGCATGCTGGCGACTGAGCGCAGGGTATCGGCTTCTACGCACAACCAGGCGCTCAGCGCCCTGCTTTTCCTGTACCGCGAAGTGCTGGCGGTCGATTTGCCCTGGCTTACAAGCATCACGCGGCCGTCCAGCGTCAAACGCATCCCCTGTGTACTCACCAAGGATGAAGTGGCCGCCGTTCTCGCCCACATGGACGGCATCACGGCGTTGCTGGCGCGCCTGCTGTACGGCACCGGCATGCGCCTGATGGAGGGCGTTCGCCTGCGCATCAAAGACGTGGACTTTGACCGGCACGTCATCATCGTGCGTGAAGCCAAAGGCAACAAGGACCGGGTAGTCATGATGCCGCGATCACTGGCCCCTGCCTTGCGTCTCCAGTTGCTGGCCGCGCGTGCGCAGTGGGAAGCCGACCGCCAGGCGCAGCGCAGCGGCGTGGAGCTGCCGCACGCGCTGCACGCCAAGTACCCCAAGGCCGGTCAGACGTGGGCATGGTTCTGGCTGTTCCCGTCACCTACCTTGTCTGTTGATCCCCGCAGCGGTATTGAGCGGCGCCACCATCTGTTTGAAGAACGTCTGCAACGCGGCCTGAAGCGCGCCACGGTGCTGGCGGGCATCGCGAAACCGGTCTCGGTACACACGCTGCGCCACAGTTTCGCCACGCATTTGCTGCAGGCGGGCACTGACATCCGCACTGTGCAAGAACTCCTGGGCCACAGCGATGTTTCCACCACCATGATCTACACCCATGTGCTCAAGGCTGCCGCAGGTGGCACAACCAGCCCACTGGATGCATTGGTTCGAATATAGTTTTTGTAAATACGATAACCATACGCAGCCTGTTTGTGGCCGCACACCGCGTGGCGCGGATCGCCATGTTTTCAGCATGAGGAAAGCCAATGGCCGCGAGCAAGCGCGCATCGCCCCGCTCTTTGAAATCTGATCTGGCACGGGTAGATGCCCACGTCATCCAGTCTGCTGAGTACAGGGAGTTGCCCGCACTGACGCCCGCCATGCTCAAACGCGCACGGCTGTACCAAGGCGGGCGACTTGCAGAGCGCAAGGCGCGGCAGAATTAGCCGCTGCGGCTATAGCCGCGCTATCCCCTGCCCCGCAACGCTTTCCAACGCCTCTTCCGTCCCCAGTCCCGGTGCAATCTCCGCCAGCGGCACCAGCACAAACGCGCGCTCGTGCATGCGCGGGTGGGGCACGGTCAGCGTGGCGCTGCTGATGCGGGCGCTGCCGTACAGCAGGATGTCTAGGTCCAGCGTGCGCGGGGCGTTGCGGTAGGGGCGTTCACGGCCCGCGGCCTGTTCCAGCGCCTGCAGCTGCGCCAGCAGCGCGGGGGCGGTCAGGGTGGTGGCTACTTGCACCACGGCGTTGATGTAGTCGGGCCCGCTCGATTCCACCGGCGCGGTGCGGTACAGCGATGACTGTTTTTCAACGGTGGTGCCGGGCAGCCGGGCTATGGCCGCGATGGCGTCGCGCACGGCCTGCGGCGCGTCGCCCAGGTTGGCGCCCAGTGCCACCCAGGCGGGCACCGGCTCGCGTGTCATGACGGGTCGCTGTTGCCTTCAGGCTGCGACGAGCCGCCGCCGCCTTCGCCCCCACCCGGCTTGCGCCTGCGGCGGCGGCGTTTGCGGGGTGCACCGTCACCGGCCTCGTTGGCGGCGCCTTCACCCGGCTGGCCATCGACCGCAGGCCGGTCTTGCGCCGGTGCAGCCACAATGCCCGCGCCCGGCTCGGCCACCGGCGGGCGCGGCGCGCGCACGCGGCGCGCGCCCTTGCCCTGGGTTTCCTCGCGCACCTGGGCCACCAGGTCTTCGCGCACGGCGTCGCTGGCGATGCTGAATTCCTGCCACCAGTCGGCCAGCACCACGTCCACCTCGCCCGCGTCGGCGCGCAGGCGCATGAAGTCAAAACCCGCGCGAAAGCGCGGTTGCTCCACCAGGCCAAACGGCGTGCTGCCGGTGCGCTTTTCAAAGCGGGGCTGCATCATCCAGATTTCGCGCATGTCGGCGGCCAGCTTGCCGCGGCCTGATACGTCGCCTATGCGCGCGTTGAACACGTCGTCGATCGCGTCCTGCAGCGCGGGGAACGGCGGCTGGCGGCTGGCCTGGCGCTGGGCCCAGCCGTCGCGCACGTCGGCCCACAGCACGCAGGCCAGCAGGAAGCTGGGCGCCACGGGCTTGCCTTCGTTCACGCGGCGGTCGGTGTCCTGCAGCGCGGCTTTCACGAACATCTGGTCGGCGCGCTCCACCACCACGTCCAGCAGCGGATAGATGCCGCGCGACAGGCCCAGCGCCTTCAGCTGCGCGATGGTGGCCAGCGCATGGCCGGTCTGCAGCAGCTTGAGCATTTCGTCAAACAGCCGGCTTTGCGGCACGTCGGCCAACAACGGCTGCGCGGGCAGCAGGGCCTGCGCCGTCTTGCCGTCCAGCTTGAAGCCCAGCGGGTGCAGCTTGGCGGCAAAGCGCACGGCGCGGATGATGCGCACCGGGTCTTCGCGGTAGCGCGCGGCGGGGTCGCCGATCATGCGCAGCAGGCGTTTCTTGGCGTCCTTGATGCCGCCGTGGTAGTCCACCACGATCTGCGTCTGCGGGTCGTAGTACATCGCGTTGATGGTGAAGTCGCGCCGCGTGGCGTCTTCATCCTGCGGGCCCCAGACGTTGTCGCGCAGCACCCGGCCGGTGGAGTCCACGGCGTGTTTCATGCCGGCCAGCTCGTTGCGGCTGGTTTTTTCGTTGCCGGCCACCTGTTCGGCGGCGGCGTTGTCCATCTGCGCACGGAAGGTGGACACTTCGATCACCTCATGCTCGCGCCCGCGGCCATACACCACGTGCACGATGCGAAAGCGCCGCCCGATGATGAACGCGCGGCGGAACAGCCCCTTGACCTGTTCGGGCGTGGCGTTGGTAGCCACGTCAAAGTCCTTGGGGCGCAGGCCCAGCAGCAGGTCGCGCACCGCGCCGCCCACGATGTAGGCCTCATAGCCCGCCTGCTGCAGCGTCTGCACCACGTTCACGGCGCGTTCGTCCACCAGCGCCGGGTCGATGCCGTGCACGTCGTGGCCCACTTCCTCGCGCTTGCCAAAGCGCGGGGTCTTGCTGCTGCCTTTGCCCAGCAGCTTGTCGATGAATTTCTTGATCATTTATTTCTTGTCAAACAGGTCCAGTATGCGCCAGCCCCGCGCGCTGGCAATGGCGCGCAGGCGCTCGTCGGGGTTGGTGGCCACGGGCTCGTTCACCCTCTCCAGCAGGCTCAGGTCGTTGATGGAGTCGGAATAGAACGTGATGTGCACCGTGCCCCAGGCCTGGCCGCGCGCGGCCAGCCATTGTTCCACCCGCGTGACCTTGCCCTCGCGGGCCGACGGCACGCCGTCGATTTCGCCGGTGATCCAGCCGTCCGCGCCCCGCGCCAGCGTCACGGCGATCAGCTCGCTCACGCCAAAGGCCTGGGCAATCGGGCGGGTGACGAATTCATTGGTGGCGGTGACGATCACCACCTGGTCGCCCGCGGCCTGGTGGCTGCGCACCAGCGCCAGGGCGTCGGGGTGCAGCTCGGGCAACACGACCTGCTGCATGAAGCCGGCGTGCGCCCTGGCCGCGGCTTCGGGGCCTTTGCGCCGCACGGCGTCCGTGGCAAAGCGCACGTAGTCGTGGATGTCCAGCGTGCCAGCCTTGTAATGGGCGTAGAACTCGTCGTTGCGGCGATTGAATTCGGCCGGGTCCGTCCAGCCGATGGTGCTGGTGTAAACACCCCAGGAATAGTCGGAATCAATCGGCAGCAGGGTGTGGTCCAGGTCGAACAAGGCCAGCCTGGGCTTGGAATTACTCACTCATCCTCCAGCATGGATTTGATCAGCGGGATGGTGATGGCCCGCTTGGTCTGCAGCGCGTAGCCGTCCAGCTGCTCCAGCAGCTGCATCAGGCTGCCCAGATCGCGCGAAAAGCGCGTAAGCATGAAGTCCATCACCTCGTCGCCCAGAAACACGCCGCGCGCATCGGCGGCCTGGCGCAGCACCGCGCGGCGTTCGGGCTCGGTCAGCGCCTGCAGCTGGAACACATGGCCCCAGCCCAGGCGGGTGCGCAGGTCCTCGCGCAGCTTCAGGCCCGCGGGCGGCAGGTCGCCGGCGGCCAGCACGCCGCGCTGGTGGGTCTGCGCATTGACGAACCAGTTGAAGGCCGCGTGCTGCTGCACGGCGGTGTAAAGGTGCACGTCGTCCAGCAGTACCACGGCCCAGCCGTCGTTGAATTCCGGCGGCTCGGTCACCGACGCGTCCAGCCAGCCGGCGCTGGCGCCCTGCTCGCGCAGGGCTTCGCGCACGGCCTTGAGCAAATGGGTTTTGCCGCTGCCACTGGCGCCCCACAGGTAGGTGGGTACGGGCGACCGGGTGGGGCTGCCGGCCCACAGCTGCAGGTGGCGCAGCGCCGCCTCGTTGGGGCCGGCGCAAAAGCTGGCCAACGTGGGGCCGGCGCTCAGGCCGATGTCCAGCGCGATCTGTTTCATGCCTGACATGGCGTGGGGACGAAGGCGGTAAGGGGCATGCGGCAAAGGTGAAGCGGGGCGGGCGGTGAAGCCCGGGGAAAGACCGCAAATTCTAGGGCCTCAGCCCGGGCTGGCTGGCGTTTCCATGGTTTCCAGCAGCGCCACCTGAAGCCGGGTGTGCAGCCGCACAAACCAGTTCCACAGCAACGCCGTCACGATGGCTGCACACACCAGGATGCCCGCCAGCCAGGGCCAGGGCGGCAGGATGCTTTCGCTCAGCAGGCCAATCAGCACCAGGATGGCCGCCACCGCGGCAGCCGGGATCACCTCGGTCACCACGCTGCGCAGCGCCGTGCCCGCCCTGCCTTGCGCTGCGGGCAGCACCAGCATTTCAGCCAGCAGCATGCTCAGCGCCTTGAGCTTGCGGTAGGTGGCGATCAGGAACGGCAGCGAGACCAGCAGCGCGCCGCCCCAGGTCAGCGCGTCGGGCAGCTCGGGCGGTGCCTTGGCGGGGAAGGTCAGCAGGCTGCCCGCCTCGGTCACGATGAAGGCGCTGGCCACGAAGACCGCAGCCACCAGCGCGCAATTGACCAGCACCTGCAGCAGGATGCGGATGATGATCTTGCGCAGCACGGCTTCGTCGGTGCGCTTTTTCAGGGCATGCAGCTTGGCCGGGTAGCGGGCAAACCACACGGCCATGCGCCGCGGCATGGCCGCGCCCGCGCGCACCGACAGCGGGTCCGACAGGCGGATCAGGTACGGCGTGAACAGCGTGGTGAGCGCCGACACGGCCACCGCGATCGGGTAGAGGAAATCACTGGTGACCTTGAGCGTCAGGCCCAGCGACGCAATGATGAAGGAGAACTCGCCAATCTGCGCCAGCCCCATGCCGACCTTGAGCGAGGTGCGCCCGTCGTTGCCCGACAGGAACGCCCCCGCGCCGCATGCAATGACCTTGCCCAGCATCACGGCCGCCGTGATGAGGGCAATGGGGCCGGCGTACTTGAACAGCACCGACAGATCCAGCAGCAACCCGATGGAAACGAAGAAGATGGCGCTGAACATGTCCTTGATCGGCTCGGTGAGGCGCTCGATGCGCTTGAGCTGGCGTGATTCGGCCATGACCGCGCCGATGATGAAGGCGCCCAGCGCAATGCTGTAGTCCAGCTTGACCACCAGCAGGCAAAAGCCGAAGCACAGGCCCAGCACGGTGATCAGCAGCATCTCGGTGCTCTCAAAACTGTCCACATAGGCCAGCAGGCGCGGCACGATCAGGATGCCCAGCACCAGCGCCACCACCATGAACAGCGACAGCTTGCCCAGCGTGCTGAACACCGCCGGCGCGTCCACCTGGCCCGTGGTGGCAATGGCCGACAGCAGCGCAATCATGGCAATGGCCAGGATGTCTTCCACGATCAGGATGCCGAAGATCAGCTGCGAGAAGCGTTCGCTTTTCAGCTTCAGCTCGTCCAGCGCCTTGACGATGATGGTGGTGGACGAGATCGACAGGATGGCCCCGAGGAAGATCGAGTCCATGCGGTTCCAGCCGAAGTACTGCCCGATCCAGTAGCCAATGAACAGCATGGCCGCGATTTCCACCACCGCCGCCACCACGGCCGTCAGGCCCACGCTGGCCAGCTTGCGCAGGCTGAACTCCAGCCCCAGCGCAAACAGCAGGAACACCACGCCCAGTTCGGACAGCGTGCGGATGGTGTGTTCGTCCTGGATCAGCGCAAACGGCGGGGTGTGCGGGCCAATGATCACGCCCGCCAGGATGTAGCCCAGCACCACGGGCTGTTTCAGGCGATGGAACACCAGCGTGACCAGGCCCGCGATCAGCATGATCACGGCCAGGTCCTGGATGAAGTCCGCATGCGCCATGGCCCGAGCTTACCAAGCGCCGCCAGAAACGTTGCTTTGCTACAAATTCCCTAGCGGCGCGTGCAGGCCCGCTATGGACTTTCGCGTTAACTTGTACCAAACTGTATCTCCCGTCGCAATTCTGGAGCGTCCCGATGCCGGTTATCGCAGTGGTCAACCGCAAGGGCGGCAGTGGCAAAAGCACCCTGGCCGCCCACATTGCGGTGTGGTGCGCGCGCCAGGGGCATTCGGTCATGCTGGGCGACGTGGACCGCCAGCAGTCCAGCCGCACCTGGCTCAAGCGGCGTGACCCGGCCCTGCCCACGGTCGCGCCCTGGGCCATGGATCAGAAGAACGTGTTGCGCGTGCCCACCGGCATCACCCATGTGGTGCTGGACACGCCCGGCGGGCTGCACGGCTTCGAACTCGCGCGCGTGGTGATGTTCGCCGACGCCATCATCATGCCGGTGTGCCATTCGGTGTTTGACCGCGATTCCGCGGCCGCCTGCCATGCCGAGCTGATGGCCCTGCCCCGCGTGGCCAGCGGGCGCTGCCGCCTGGCCACGGTGGGCATGCGCATTGACGGGCGCACCTCCGCCGGCCAGGTGCTGCGCGACTGGTCCGACGGGCTCAAGCTGCCGTTCCTGGGGGTGCTGCGCGAAACCCAGGTCTATGTGCGCTGCCTGGAGCGCGGCCTGACGATTTTTGACCTGACGCCCAGCCAGGCCGCAACCGACCTGGCGCAGTGGGCGCCCATCCTGGACTGGATGACGCCGTTGCTCAACCCGGTGCAGGCCGCCAATGACCCGTCGCCCGCCACGCGCGCCGTGCCGGTCACGCGGCCCGTGCCGGCGGCGCGTCCGGCCACCCGGCCGGCGGCGCAGGTGGCGGCGGCACCGTCACGGCTGGGCAATTCACGCCCGGCCAGCCTGATGCCGGCGCAGGAGTCACTGGTGCATGGCGGGCGCCTGTCGGCCTTTGCCGCGTCCACCCGACCGGCCTCGGTGCCGGCCCAGCCGGTCAACCGGCCGTCGCTGCCGCGCGCGGCCAGCCCGGCTGAATCACAGCAGATTCCACAGTTCCTCAAGCGCGGCGCGTAGCGTCCGTCAGCTCTGGTTCTGTCACCCCTGGTTCATCTCGCGGCGCAGCGTTGCCACGCGGTCAGCCATGGCATCGATGTCCAGCGCATCCTGGGCATGCACCAGGTAGGTTTCCAGGTCGGCCACGGCCAGCGCGGTGTGGCCCTGCCCGGCATGGGCCAGGCCACGGTCGCGGTATTCGGCCCAGGCGTCGGGCAGCAGAACCACCAGGCGGTCCTGCACGGCAATCAGGCGCTGCCAGTCTTCCTGGCTGCGGTGGATTTCCTTGAGGTTGCGCAGCATGCGCGCAATGATGTCGCGCGCCGGCGCGGCCTGCAGGTACAGGCCCAGCGGCACCTCAAATTCATCCACCAGGCCGCTGCGCCGCTTGAAGGGCTCCAGCCGCTCGGACAGGTCCTCGCGGCTCAATGACTGGCCAGTGAACGGGTCGATCACCACCTGGCCCTTGGGCAGGGTGACCTTGACCATGAAGTGCCCCGGAAAGCCCACGCCGCGCGCATGCAGGCCCAGGCCCTGGGCCAGCTCGATCCACAGCACGGCCAGCGAGATCGGGATGCCCCGGCGCGTGCGCAGCACGGCGTTCAGGTAGCTGTTGTCGGGGTCGTAGTAGTCGTTGACGTTGCCGCCAAAGCTCAGGTCGCGAAAGAAAAACTGGTTGAGCGTGCGCAGCCGGTGCAGCGGCGCGGCATCGGCCGGCAAGCGGCGTTTCAGGCGGGCCAGCAATTGGTCTACATCGCCCAGCACCTGCTGCACGTCCAGGTCGGGGTATTCGTCCTGGGCCAGGCTGACGGCGGCCTCCAGCAGCGGAAAGTGGTCGTCGCTTTGCACCAGGGAGGCGAAATACTCAAGCGGCGTGGGCGTGCTGAGGCTGAAACGCATGGGTCTTTGTAGTGGACTGCGGTGCGGGCGTCAACCCGGCGCAGCGCTTCAGCGCCGCACCAGCTGGCGCAGCTTCAGGCCGGCGGCCATCAGCGCGCCAAAGTACAACGCCACGCCGCCGGCGATCATCAGCGCCAGCAGGCCGGCGCGCTTGAAGCCCTGCGCGCGCAGCTCGATCCAGGGCACCGCCTGCGCGCCCCACATCAGGAACACCGCCAGCAGCGCACTGGCGGCCACCACCTGCAGGCCAAACACCCACCAGCCCGGCCCGGGCCGGTAGCTGCCCCGGCGCAGCAGCCCCACCAGCAGCCAGCCGGCGTTGATCATGGCGCCCAACCCGATGGACAGGGCCAGCCCCGCGTGCTTGAGCATCGGCACCAGCGCGATGTTCAGCAATTGCGTGATGACCAGCACCACGATGGCAATGCGCACAGGGGTGCGGATGTCCTGGCTGGCGTAAAAGCCGGGCGCCAGGACCTTGATGGCCACCAGCCCGAGCAGGCCTGCGCCGTAGCCGGCCAGCGCCAGCGACACCTGGGCCACGTCGCTGTCCTTGAAGGCACCGTAGTGGTAGAGCGTGGCCACCAGCGGCGTGGAAAAGGTCAGCAGCGCCACGGAGGTGGGCACGGCCAGCAGCACCACCAGTCGCAGGCCCCAGTCCAGCAGGTCCGAATATTGTTGCCCGTCGTCCGCGGCGCGGGCGGATGCCAGCTGCGGCATCAGCACCACGCCCAGCGCCACCCCCAGCAACGCGGTGGGGAACTCCATCAACCGGTCGGCATAGCCCAGCCAGCTCACGCTGCCCGTGGCCAGCCAGGACGCAATCTGCGTGTTGATCATCAACGACACCTGGGCCACGCCCACGCCCAGCAGGGCCGGCAGCATCAGCCGGGTGATGTTGCGCACTCCCTCGTCGCCCCAAGCTGCCCGCAAGCTGGACCAGCCCAGGCCGATGCGCGGCAGCAGCCCCAGCCGGTGCAAGGCCGGCACCTGCACGCCCAGCTGCAGCAACCCGCCCACCATCACGCCGGCGGCCATGGCATAGATCGGCTGGATGCCCTGCGCCGCGAACCACGGGGCGCCCCACCAGGCGGCGGCAATCATGGCCACGTTCAGCAGCACCGGCGTGGCGGCGGGCACGGCAAAGCGCTTCCAGGTGTTCAGCACCCCCGCGGCCAGCGCCACCAGCGACATGCAGGCGATGTAGGGGAACATCCAGCGCGTCATGAGCACCGCCGCTTCAAAGCCCTGGGGGTCCTGCTTCAGGCCGCTGGCCAGCGCCCACACCAGCACCGGCGCGGCCGCCACGCCCACCACGCAGGTCAAGAGCAGCGCCCAGGCCAGCACGGTGGCCACCGCGCTGATCAGCTGGTGGGTGGCTTCGTCGCCGTTTTTCTGGCGCGAAGCGGCCAGCACCGGCACAAAGGCCTGGCTGAAAGCGCCCTCGCCAAACAGGCGGCGCAGCAGGTTGGGAATGCGAAAGGCGACGTTGAACGCGTCCGTCAGGGCGCTGGCGCCAAAGGCCGAGGCCATGAGCAGTTCACGGGCCAGCCCCGTGACGCGCGAGGCCAGGGTCAGCAGGGAGACGGTAGAGGCGGCTTTGAACAGGCTCACCGGCGCAGTGTAGCTGGTCTATAATGGAGGGCTTTGCTGGCATCATCCTCAGACACCAAGGAACCAAATCATGGCATCAGCCAAACCCAAGAAGAAGAACCCGCGCCTGGCGTCGGGCCGTAAACGCGCCCGCCAGGACGTGAAACTCAACGCCGCGAACACCTCGCTGCGCTCCAAATACCGTACCGCCGTCAAGAACGTCGAAAAGGCCGTTGCCGCTGGCGACAAGACCAAGGCGACCGAGGCGTTTGCCAAAGCCCAATCCATTGTGGACACCGTGGCCGACAAGGGCATCTTCCACAAGAACAAGGCCGCCCGCGACAAGAGCCGCCTGTCCGCCAAGGTGAAAGCCCTGGCAACCGCCGCCGCCTGACGCTTCAGGCCAACAGCCCGGGTTGATCTTCAACCCGCCGTTTGAAACGGGTGCGCTGCCAGCAAAAGTGAAAAACCGCCTTCGGGCGGTTTTTTCATTTCCAGAAACCGGGCACAACGGGGGTCAGGACTTTGGCGGTGTATCGGGCACCAGGCAGGCCTCCGCCACCTGCAGATCGTTGTCGCGCGCGAAGTTCAGGCAGAAGTCCCAGGCCATGGGTTCGTGGTCACGCAGTTCGCGGTTGACCACCACGCACTTGACGCCGTTGATCACCGTGGGCACGCACCAGGGCGAATACCCCAGGTGGCTGCCCGGCTGGGCGCCGCCGGGGCGGAACGAGCTCATGACGCCGGCCAGCCGCTCGGCCCAGTCGCTGGGGCGAAAAGTCTTGCCGTCCCGGGTCAGGCCCTGGATGAAGACTTCTTTGGCGGAGCTGGAAACCATCGGGTAGAGGGGTCTGGAAGGGGACGGCGGCACCAGGATCACTGATGCTGCGGCGCACAAGTATTCTATCTTATATAAGAGTTGCGAACTGTCAGCCCGCTGTCATGGGGCCGCTCCCCCTCGCAGGCATCGCTTTGATGCGGAATTGTCAAGGAAGCGAGCAAGTCGTGCGCCTAAAATCGCGTCTCAACGGCCCATCTCGTTGGGCCGCTTTGCTTTTTTGGAGGATCCATGACCGCCCTGATTGAAGCTTCTTCGCCGCACACCATGAACACCTACGGCCGCGTGCCCATTGCGCTGTCGCATGGCCAGGGCGCCCGCGTGTGGGACGTGAACGGCAAGCAGTACCTGGACGGCCTGGGCGGCATCGCGGTCAATACCCTGGGCCACAACCACCCCAAGCTGGTACCCGCGCTGCAGGACCAGATCAGCAAGATCATCCACAGCTCCAACTACTACCACGTACCCAACCAGGAAAAGCTGGCCGCCAAGCTGGTGGAACTGTCGGGCCTGACCAATGTGTTTTTCTGCTGCACCGGCCTGGAGGCCAACGAGGCGGCGCTGAAGCTGGCGCGCAAGTATGGCCACGACAAGGGCATTGAGCGCCCCGAGATCGTGGTGTACGAGAAGGCCTTCCATGGCCGCAGCATCGCCACCCTGTCGGCCACGGGCAACGAGAAGGTGCAAAAAGGTTTCGGCCCGCTGGTGGAGGGCTTTGTGCGCGTGCCGCTGAACGACATCGAGGCCCTGAAAAAGGCCACCGAAGGCAACCCCAATGTGGTGGCGGTGTTCTTTGAAACCATCCAGGGTGAAGGCGGCGTGAACCCGATGCGCATCGAATACCTGCAACAGGTGCGCGCGCTGTGCGACCAGAAGGACTGGCTGCTGATGATTGACGAGGTGCAGTGCGGCATGGGCCGCACCGGCAAGTGGTTCGCCCATCAGTGGGCGGGTATCAAGCCCGACGTGATGCCGCTGGCCAAAGGCCTGGGCTCGGGCGTGCCGATCGGCGCGGTGGTGGCCGGCCCCAAGGCCGCCAACATTTTCCAGCCCGGCAACCATGGCACCACCTTTGGTGGCAACCCGCTGGCCATGCGCGCGGGGGTGGAAACCATCCGCATCATGGAAGAAGAAGGCCTGCTGGACAACGCCGCCACGGTAGGCGCGCACCTCAAAGGCGCGCTGGCGCGCGAGCTGGGCGGCCTGCCCGGCGTGAAGGACATCCGCGGCCAGGGCCTGATGATCGGCATCGAGCTGGACCGGCCCTGCCCGGCCCTGACCCTGCGGGCGGCCGAGGCAGGCCTGCTGATCAGCGTGACCGCTGACAGCGTGATCCGCCTGGTGCCGCCGCTGATCCTCACGGCGGCCGAGGCCGACGAGATCGTGGCCATCCTGGCGCCCCTGGTCAAGCAGTTCCTGGCGGAATAAGCATGGCCTCACCCATCCGGCACTACCTGCAGTTCAGTGACTTCACGGCGGATGAATACGCCTGGCTGTTCGAGCGCGCGGCCGTCATCAAGAAGAAGTTCAAGGCCTACGAAAAGTACCACCCGCTGGCCGACCGGACGCTGGCCATGATTTTCGAGAAGGCGTCCACGCGCACGCGCGTGAGCTTTGAAGCCGGCATGTACCAGCTGGGCGGCAGCGTGGTGCACCTCACCACCGACGGCAGCCAGCTGGGCCGGGCCGAGCCGATCGAAGACAGCGCCAAGGTCATCAGCCGCATGGTGGACCTGGTGATGATCCGCACCTTCGGGCAGGACAAGATCGAGCGTTTTGCCGAACATTCGCGCGTGCCGGTCATCAACGGCCTGACCAATGAGTTCCACCCCTGCCAGATCCTGGCGGACATCTTCACCTACATCGAGCACCGTGGGTCGATCAGAGGCAAGGTGGTCGCCTGGGTGGGCGATGGCAACAACATGGCCAACACCTGGCTGCAGGCGGCCGAGCTGCTGGGTTTTACCGTGCATGTGAGCACGCCCAGCGGCTACGAGGTGGATCAGGACGTGGCCGGCATCCGCAGCTCAGACAGCTACAAGGTGTTCAAGGACCCGATGGACGCCTGCCGCGGCGCCGACCTGGTCACCACCGACGTGTGGACCAGCATGGGCTACGAGGCCGAGAACGAAGCACGCAAGAAGGCCTTTGCCGACTGGTGCGTGGACACCGAGATGATGAAGGTGGCCAAGCCCGACGCCCTGTTCATGCACTGCCTGCCAGCGCACCGCGGCGAAGAGGTCGAGGCCGACGTGATCGACGGCCCGCAGTCCGTCGTGTGGGACGAGGCCGAAAACCGCATGCATGCGCAGAAGGCGCTGATGGAGTTCCTGCTGCTGGGTCGCGTCAGCTGAACCACACCCGCTGCGCGGGCGTGACCTGCGCGGCGAAATCGGCATAGCCCGGGATGCGGGTTCGGAATTCGCTGTAGCGGTTGCCGTGGGGCTCACGCACCACGCTGGTAAAGGGCAGCACGCGCTCGGCAAACGCGCCGTCAAACCGCGCCCATCCGCCCTCGCCCAGGCGCTGCACCGCATCAAACTGGTCCTCGCAGATCACCTGGATGGCGGACTCCGCAAAGCTCCAGCGCGGGCACCACATGGCCGTCCAGCCCGCCGTGCGGCTGGCCAGGAAGGCCTGCATGCGGCGGCTCAGCACATAGGCGTCGGATTCGATGTGCACGATGCGGCGGCAGCCATGGTGCCGAGCCACCGCCACCGAATGCGCAAAGCTGCGCCACCAGCCCGGAAAGCGCCGCCCCGACTGGCGGCCCAGGTAATCCTCAAAGCGCACCATCAGGGGCGGTGCCGGTGCCACCGGCAACGCAGCACCCGCCTCCACCACCTGCACCTCGCCGGCTGGCGGCTGCCAGGGCGATGCATCGTCCACCAGGCAGAACAGCGTGGCGTCCCAGGGCATCGCGCAGTGATGGTCCAGCCAGCGGCGGTAGCGCGCGGCCCATTCGGCGGGACCTGCAACATGGCTCGTACAGAACACCAGGGTTTCAAAGGGCGGCATGGCTCGACAATCAGCGGAACGCCAATATAGTCCGCCCATGACCACCACCCCTTCCGCCTGCCTGTCCTGCGGCGCCTGCTGCGCGGGCTTCCGCGTGGATTTTTCCGTGCATGAATCAGAAGAGCACGGCGGCTGCGTGCCGGCGGGCCTGTCGGTCGAGGTGACCACCGGCATCCTGCGCATGCGCGGAACCGACCACGCCCGCCCGCGCTGCGCGGCCCTGACGGGCCAGGTCGGCCAGCAGGCGGCCTGCGGCATCTATGAATGGCGCCCTTCGCCCTGCCGCGAATTTGAAGAAGGCAGCGACGCCTGCGCCCGCGCGCGCGCGCGGCACGGGCTGCCATCCCTGTAAAGCACAGATGCTTTAAGCCTGAAGTATTTTTGAGGGCTGTTGGAAATAACCGACACCACGGTTTTGGGAGCAGGTGCAAACTTTCGCCCATGACCCGCCCACCGCCACAGCTCTGGGACATTTCCCCACCGGTGCAGCCCGGCTCGCCGGTGTTCCCGGGCGACACGCCCTACCAGCAGCAGTGGGCTGCCAGCATCGGCCCAGGCTGCCCGGTGAATGTGAGCAGCATGACGCTGTCGCCCCACGTGGGCGCGCATGCCGACGCGCCGCTGCACTACGACCCGCAGGGCCAGGCGGCCGGTGCGCTGGACCTGTTGCCGTACCTGGGGCCTTGCCGCGTGATCCACGCCATGGGCTGCGGCCCGCTGGTTCAGTGGCAGCACCTGCAACATGCGCTGGCTGCGTTGCCGGCGCGCGTCCTGGTGCGCACCTATGAACGCATGCCCGTGGACCGCTGGGACGGCGCCCTGAGCGCCTTCGCCCCCGACACCGTGGAGCGGCTGGCCGCCATGGGTGTGACGCTGATCGGCATCGACACCGCCAGCATCGACCCGGCCGACAGCAAGACGCTGGACAGCCACCAGGTCATCCGCCAGCGCAACATGCGTGTGCTGGAGAACCTGGTGCTGGACGAGGTGCCCGAGGGCGACTACGAACTCATTGCCCTGCCCCTGAAACTGATGACGGCCGATGCATCCCCTGTCAGAGCCATCCTGAGAAGCCTATGACCACCCTGCCAGACTGCCGCGCGCTCGATGCGCAAGACCCGTTGCGCCCGCTGCGCGATCTGTTCACCATTCCTTCCGATGTGATCTACCTGGACGGCAATTCGCTGGGTGTCATGCCCTGCGCTGCGTCTGCCAGGGTGGCCGCCGCCGTGACGCAGGAATGGGGCAACGGCCTGATCCGCAGCTGGAACACCGCGGGCTGGTTCGGGCTGCCGCAGAAGCTGGGCGACAAGATTGCGCGGCTCATCGGCGCGGCGCCGGGCGAAGTGGTGGCAACCGACAGCACCTCCATCAACCTGTACAAGGTGCTCAGCGCCGCCCTGAACATCGCTGCGCAGGATGCACCGCAACGCAAAGTCATCGTCAGCGAGCGCAGCAACTTCCCTACCGACCTGTACATCGCCGAGGCCTTGTGCAAGGAGCGCGGCCTGCGTCTGCAACTGGTCGAGCCCGAGGACATCGCCGCCGCGCTGACGCCGGACGTCGCGGTGCTGATGCTCACCCACGTGAACTACCGTACCGGCGCCATGCACGACATGGCCGCGGTGACGGCAGCCGCCCATGCCGCCGGCGCGCTGACGGTATGGGACCTGGCCCACAGCGCGGGCGCCGTACCAGTGGACCTGAACGGCGCCGATGCGGACTTCTCCATAGGCTGCGGCTACAAGTATCTCAACGGTGGCCCGGGCGCGCCCGCCTTCGTGTGGATCAACCCGCGGCACGCCGGCCGCTTCTGGCAGCCGCTGGCCGGCTGGTGGGGCCATGCTGCGCCGTTTGAATTCACGCCGGACTACCGGCCCGCGCCGGGCATCACCCGCTACCTGTGCGGCACGCAACCCATCCTGAGCATGACCGCGCTGGACTGCGGGCTGGACACCGTGCTGGCCGCGCAGCCGCTGGGCGGCATGGCGGCGCTACGCGCCAAGTCACTGGCTCTCACCGACCTGTTCATGGCGCTGGTGGAAGAGCGCTGCGCCGGGCACGGGCTGCGCCTGGTCACTCCGCGCGCGCACGCGCAGCGCGGCTCGCAGGTGTGCCTGTCCCGCGGTGAAGGCGCCTATGCCATGGTGCAGGCGCTGATCGCGCGCGGGGTCATCGGCGACTACCGCGCGCCAGACATCCTGCGGTTTGGCTTCACGCCGCTGTACATCGGGTTTGAAGATGTATGGAACGCCGTGGAGCACCTGAAGCAGGTGCTGGACAGTGGCGAATGGCAGCGCCCGGAATTCAACCAGAAGCATGCGGTGACGTGATGAGCGGCAAACCTGAACACATCGTCCACGACGAAAAGGCCAAGCTCGACTTCAGCCGCGACATGAGCTATGGCGACTACCTCCAGCTGGACGCGATCCTGAACGCGCAAAAGCCGCTGTCGCCCGACCACAACGAGATGCTGTTCATCGTCCAGCACCAGACCAGCGAGCTGTGGATGAAGCTGATGCTGCACGAGCTGCGCGCGGCCGTGGCCTGCGTGGCGCGGGACGAGCTGGGCACCGCCTTCAAGATGCTGGCGCGGGTGAGCAGGATCATGGAGCAGCTGGTACACGCCTGGGACGTGCTGGCCACCATGACGCCGCCCGAATACAGCGCGATCCGGCCTTACCTGGCCAGTTCCAGCGGCTTCCAGAGCGCGCAGTACCGCTGCATTGAATTCGCCCTGGGCAACAAGAACGCCGCCATGCTCAAGCCCCATGCCCACCGCCCGGACCTGCTGGCGCAGGTGCAGGCGGCCTACGAGGCGCCGTCGCTGTATGACGAGGCGCTGCGCCTGCTGGCGCGCCGCGGCCTGGGCGTGCCGGCCAGCCACACGCAGCGCGACTGGACCCAACCCTATGCCGAGAACGATGCGGTGGAACAGGCCTGGCTGGCCGTGTACCGCGACCCGAAGCAGTACTGGGACCTGTACCAGCTGGGCGAAGAGCTGACCGACCTGGAAGATGCCTTCCGCCTGTGGCGCTTCCGCCATGTGACGACGGTGGAGCGCGTGATCGGCTTCAAGCGCGGCACGGGCGGTACCGGTGGCGTGAGTTACCTGCGCAAGATGCTGGACGTGGTGCTGTTCCCGGAGATCTGGAAGCTGCGCACCAACCTGTAAGGCGAAGCCCCGCCAGCCACCGTCTCAGCGCCTTCGCTTCAGCCCGCATACAGCCAGGGCACATCCAGGATGTGCCGCCCCAACAGCCGCAGTGCCCCATCGCGCGCGGCCTGCATGGCGCCGGTGGCGTGAAAGATGCGCCCGTTTCGCAGCGACCGCGCCTGCACCCGCGCCACGCGCTGCCAGCGGTTCAGCGCATAGCGGCTCAATGCCAGTGGTACATCCAGCGCCGCGGCGCTGGTCATGGTCAGCAGGCTGCCCAGCTCGGCGGCGTCTTCAATCGCCATGCCGGCGCCCTGCGCCAGGTACGGCAGCATGGGGTGGGCGGCGTCGCCCAGCAGGGCAACACGGCCATTCACCAATGCCTGCGGGCCAGACACTGGAGCCCGGGCATTCAGCATCCACAGCCGCCAGTGCGGCATGGCCTGCACCAGGTCGCGCACCGCCGTGCAGGTTTCGCCCATGGCCGCCTGCAATTCAGCCGCCACGGCGGCCTGGTCCCAGTCCTGCGCGTCACCGCGTGGTGGGCCTTGCACGATGGCCACAAGGTTGAGCAGTTCACCACGGCGCACCGGATAAGCCACCACATGCAGGCGCGGGCCCAGCCAGGCCGTGACCTGCTGGCTGCGCAGCGCTGCCGGCAGCGCCTGCTGGACGGCCAGCGCGCGGTACGCCACATGGCCGGTGGGAACGGCGGCGCCATCCCCCAGCAGATGCTGGCGCACCGTGCTCCACAGGCCATCGGCACCCACGAGCAGGTCGCCTTCCACATCCAGGTCCGACATCAGCGACAGCGTGACGCTGCCACCATCCTGACGGACAGCACGCACCGGGCACGCGGTTTTGAGCCGGGCACCGCCCTCGCGCGCGAGCGCGTCCAGCAACACGGCATGCAGGTCGGCCCGGTGAACAGTGCAGTAAGGCGCGCCATAGCGTTGCGCCATGTCCGGATTCAACGGCAGCGTGGCCAAAGGCTGGCCGCTGATGGCATTGCGCACGCACAGGTGCCCGGGCTGGGCCGCAACGGCGGCCAGCGCCTGCGCCAGCCCCCAGCCGTGCAGCCGCCGCACCGCGTTGGGCCCCAGCTGCACGCCGGCGCCCACTTCGCTGAAGGCGGCAGCCTGCTCATAAAGGCGCACGTCGCAGCCAGCGCGCGCGCAGGCCAGCGCAGCCGCCAGGCCGCCAATGCCACCGCCGGCGATCAGGGCTTGCGGGTTCACGCCGCCAGCAGCTGACGCAGCACGAACGGCAGGATGCCGCCGTGGCGGTAATAGTCCACCTCGATCGGCGTGTCGATGCGCAGCGTGACCACCAGCTCGGTGCGGCTGCCGTCGGCGCGGGTGACCACCAGCTTCGCGTTGCTCCGCGGGTGCAGGTCAGCCGCCGGGATGATGTCGATGAGTTCCGAGCCGTTCAGCCGCAATGTCTGCCAGGTGTCGCTGCCCTGGAACTGCAGCGGCAGCACGCCCATGCCCACCAGGTTGCTGCGGTGGATACGCTCGAAGCTTCTGGCCACCACGGCCTTGATGCCCAGCAGCTGGGTGCCCTTGGCCGCCCAGTCGCGGCTGGAGCCGGTGCCGTATTCCTCGCCGGCAAAAATCACCGTGGGCCGGCCTTCGGCGATGTACTTCATGGCCGCGTCGTAGATGAACATCTTCTGCGCCTTGCCCGCGGCGTCGCGGTACAGCGTGACGCCGCCTTCCTCGCGCGAACCATCCGCTGCCGCGGGGATCATCAGGTTTTTGATGCGCACGTTGGCAAACGTGCCGCGCATCATCACGTCATGGTTGCCGCGGCGCGCGCCGTAGCTGTTGAAGTCGGTCTTCTTCACGCCATTGGCCAGCAGCCACTGGCCGGCCGGCGAGCTTTCCTTGATGGAGCCGGCGGGCGAGATGTGGTCGGTGGTGATGGAGTCGCCAAACAGCGCCATGATGCGCGCGCCCTGCACGCTCACCGCGCCGCCCTGCGCGGGCTCCATGGTGAAGCCGGCAAAGAACGGCGGCTCGGCGATGTAGGTGCTTTGGGGCCAGGTGTAGGCATGGCCCTGCACGCCCTTGATCTTTTCCCAGAGCTTGCCGGGTTCGCTGCGGACCTTGGCGTAGTTCTCGCGGAAGGCCTTGCCGTTCATGGCGAACTTCATGAGCTTGTGGATCTCGTCGCTGGTCGGCCAGATGTCACCCAGGTACACGTCCTTGCCCCCCTTGCCCTTGCCCACCGGCTCGGTCATCAGGTCTTTCAGCACCGTGCCGGCAATGGCATAGGCCACCACCAGCGGCGGGCTGGCCAGGAAGTTGGCCTTGAGGTTGGGGTGGATGCGTGCCTCGAAATTGCGGTTGCCCGACAGCACGGCCGCGCACACCAGGTCGCTCTGGGTGATGGCTTCGTTGATCTCGGGCGTGAGGTCGCCCGCATTGCCGATGCAGGTGGTGCAGCCGTAGCCGGCCAGCGCAAAGCCCAGCTTCTCCAGGTAGGGCATCAGGCCAGTCTGCGTGAGGTATTCCGTGACGATGCGCGAGCCGGGTGCCAGCGAGGTCTTGATGTGCGGCTGCACCTTCAGGCCGGCTTCCACCGCCTTCTTGGCCAGCAGGCCGGCGGCCAGCAGCACGCTGGGGTTGGAGGTGTTGGTGCAGCTGGTGATGGCGGCGATCAACACGTCGCCATTGCCGATGGTGATGCCTTTGGATGTCTTGACCGGCGCCGACGCTTCGGACTGCGCGGCCGCGAGCTTGGGCTTGTTGCTTTCCATCTCGCTCACGGCGCGCGGCGCGCCCTCGGGCGACGGCGGGTTGTCCGGTACCTTGGGGTCGGGCGTGTCGCCCGACGGGTGCACCAGGTGGCGTGTGAGCAGCACTTCGGGTGCCTGGTTGAAGCCGTTGTCGGCCACCGGCTTGCTGAACAGCGACGTGAACTGCTGCGCCACTTGACCCAGCTCGATGCGGTCCTGCGGGCGCTTGGGGCCGGCCAGGCTGGGCGTCACGTCGCCCAGGTCCAGCGTGATGACCTGCGAATAGTCGATGTCGCCCGCCTTGGGCACGCCGAACAGGCCCTGCGCGCGGAAATAGGCCTCGAAGGTCTCGATCTCAGTCCGGGTGCGGCCAGTGCCCCGGAAGTAGTCGATCGTTTTTTCATCGACGGGGAAAAAGCCCATGGTCGCGCCGTATTCGGGCGCCATGTTGGCAATGGTGGCGCGGTCCGGTAGCGCCAGCGTGCGCGTGCCCTCGCCAAAAAATTCAACGAACTTGCCCACCACCTTGTGGCGCCGCAGGATCTCCGTCACGCTGAGCACCAGGTCGGTGGCGGTGCAGCCTTCACGCAGGCGGCCCGTCAACTCAAAACCCACCACGTCGGGCGTGAGGAAATACACCGGCTGGCCCAGCATCGCGGCCTCGGCCTCAATGCCGCCCACGCCCCAGCCCACCACGCCGATGCCGTTGATCATGGTGGTGTGGCTGTCGGTGCCCACCAGGGTGTCGGGATAGCACACGCCGCCAGCGGTCTTGTGCACGCCGCGCGCCAGGTACTCCAGGTTGACCTGGTGCACGATGCCAAAGCCCGGCGGCACCACGCCAAAGGTGCTGAACGCCTGCATGCCCCACTTCATGAACTCGTAGCGTTCCCGGTTGCGCTGGAACTCCAGCTTCATGTTCAGGTCCAGCGAATTCCTGCCGCCATAGTGGTCGATCATGATCGAGTGGTCCACCACCAGGTCCACCGGCACCAGCGGCTCGATGGCCGCCGCCTTGCGGCCCAGGCGCTGCGCCACGCTGCGCATGGCCGCCAGGTCAGCCAGCAGCGGCACGCCGGTGAAGTCCTGCAGCACCACGCGCGACACCACGAAGGGGATTTCATCGCTGCGGTCGGCGTTGGGGAACCAGTTGGCCAGCTGGCGCACGTGCGCTGGCGTGACCTTGGCGCCGTCGCAGTTGCGCAGCACCGATTCAAGCACGATGCGCAGGGACACCGGCAAACGGGTGATCTTCGGAAACTGTTTGGCCAGGACCGGCAGCGAATAGAACTTGCCGGCCTTGCCCGAGGCTGTCCTGAAGGTCTTGAGGGTGCTGGAAAACTCGTGGGATACCGCTTTGTTCATGGCCGCGCTCCTGATCAATTCAATTGTCTGCGCCATTGTGCCGGGCATGGCGGGCTGCGGGGCTTGATTCACGTCGATAACCTTGCAGGTCATGCCCTGGCATACCCTTTGGGCCTACCATCACCGCCATGAATGCCACCGCAAGCCCCCGCGCCCTGCCCCGGTCCTTTGGCGAACACCTGCGCCACTGGCGCCAGCACCGCCGCCTGAGCCAGCTGGACCTGGCCGACGAGGCCGACATTTCCACCCGCCACCTGAGCTTCATGGAGACCGGCCGCTCGGTGCCCAGCCGGGAAATGGTGCTGCGCCTGACCGAACGGCTGGACGTGCCGCTGCGCGAACGCAACGCGCTGCTGGTGGCGGCCGGCTACGCGCCCATGTACCGCGAACGCGCCCTGGACGACCCGGCCCTGGCCGCGGCGCGCCAGGCGGTGGAGCTGATCCTCAAGGGGCACGAGCCCTGGCCGGCGCTGGCGGTGGACCGGCACTGGAACCTGGTCAGCTACAACACGCTGGTACCGCGCCTGCTGGCCATGGCAGACGCATCACTGCTGCAGGCGCCGGTGAATGTGCTGCGCCTGAGCCTGCACCCGCTGGGGCTGGCGCCGCACCTGGCCAACCTGGCGCAATGGCGTGCCCACCTGTTCGAACGGCTGCGCCAGCAGATCGCTGCCACGGCAGACCCGGTGCTGGCCGCGCTGCTGGACGAGCTGCGCAGCTACCCGCTGCCACCCGACACCGACCAGCACATGGAGGGCGAGCTGCCCGGCGTGGTGATGCCCTTTCGGCTGCGCACGCCGCACGGCGTGTTGAGCTTCATCAGCACCATCACCATCTTCGGCACGCCGGTGGACGTGACGCTGCAGGAGCTGGCGCTGGAGACCTTCTTTCCTGCGGATGACTTCACGCGGGCGGCGCTGCAGGCCATGGCCGCGGCCTGAGGCCGCCCGCGCCCACGCAATGAAAAAGCGGCCCGCGGGCCGCTTTTTTTAGGGACAGCTGCTTACACCGTCACGCCGTCTGCCACTTCCTTGTACTCGGCGATCTGGTCGAAGTTCATGTACTTGTAGATCTTGCTGCCGTCGGCATTGATCACGCCCATGTCGGCCTGGTACTCGGCCACCGTGGGAATGCGGCCCAGCTTGGAGGCAATGGCCGCCAGTTCGGCCGAGGCCAGGTACACGTTGGTGTTCTTGCCCAGCCGGTTGGGGAAGTTGCGGGTGCTGGTGGACACCACGGTGGCGCCTTCGCGTACCTGGGCCTGGTTGCCCATGCACAGGCTGCAACCCGGCATTTCGGTGCGGGCTCCGGCCGTGCCGAACACGCCGTAATGGCCTTCCTTGGTCAGTTCGGCCGCGTCCATCTTGGTCGGCGGGGCCACCCACAGCTTGACCGGGATGTCGCGCTTGCCTTCGAGCAGCTTGGATGCCGCGCGGAAGTGGCCGATGTTGGTCATGCACGAACCAATGAACACCTCGTCGATCTTGGCGCCGGCCACGTCGCTGAGCAGCTTGGCGTCGTCCGGGTCGTTCGGGCAGCACAGCACGGGCTCCTTGAGCTCGTCCAGGTTGATCTCGATGACGTGGGCGTACTCGGCGTCCTTGTCGGCCTCCAGCAGATCGGGCTTGGCCAGCCAGGCTTCCACGGCCTTGATGCGGCGCTCCAGGCTGCGCTTGTCCTGGTAACCGTCGGCGATCATGTTCTTCATCAACACGATGTTGCTGTTGAGGTACTCGATGATCGGCTCCTTGTTGAGCTTCACCGTGCAGCCGGCGGCGGAGCGCTCGGCCGAGGCGTCGCTCAGCTCGAAGGCCTGTTCGACCTTCAGGTCCGGCAGGCCTTCGATTTCCAGGATGCGGCCCGAGAACTCATTGATCTTGCCCTGCTTGGCCACGGTCAGCAGGCCCTGCTTGATGGCGTAGTAGGGAATGGCGTGCACCAGGTCGCGCAGGGTGATGCCGGGCTGCATCTTGCCCTTGAAACGCACCAGCACCGATTCAGGCATGTCCAGCGGCATGACGCCCGTGGCGGCGCCAAAGGCCACCAGGCCCGAGCCGGCCGGGAAGCTGATGCCGATAGGAAAACGCGTGTGGCTGTCGCCGCCCGTGCCCACGGTGTCGGGCAGCAGCAGGCGGTTCAGCCAGCTGTGGATCACGCCGTCGCCGGGGCGCAGGGCCACGCCGCCACGGTTGCTGATGAAGGCAGGCAGCTCGCGGTGGGTCTTCACGTCCACCGGCTTCGGATACGCGGCGGTGTGGCAGAACGACTGCATGACCATGTCGGCGGAAAAGCCCAGGCAGGCCAGGTCTTTCAGCTCGTCGCGGGTCATGGGGCCGGTGGTGTCCTGGCTGCCCACGGTGGTCATCTTGGGCTCGCAGTAGGTGCCGGGGCGGATGCCCTGCTGCACACCCGCCACCACCGGCAGGCCGCAGGCGCGGCCGACCATCTTCTGGGCCAGCGTGAAGCCGGCCTTGGTGGAGGCCGGAGCCTGCGGCAGGCGGAACGTGGTGGAGGCGGCCAGGCCCAGGAACTCACGGGCCTTCGCGGTCAGCGAGCGGCCGATGATCAGGTTGATGCGGCCACCGGCGCGCACTTCGTCAAACAGCACGTCGCTCTTGAGCTGGAAGGTGGCGGCCACCTTGCCGTCCTTTTCGATCCTGCCGTCATAGGGGTAGATGTCGATCACGTCGCCCATGTTGAAGTTGGCCACGTCCACTTCGATCGGCAGTGCGCCGGAGTCTTCCTGCGTGTTGAAGAAGATCGGTGCGATCTTGCCGCCCAGCGTCACGCCGCCAAAGCGCTTGTTGGGCACGAAGGGAATGTCTTCGCCGAAGCCCCAGATGATGCTGTTGGTGGCCGACTTGCGGCTGGAGCCGGTGCCCACCACGTCGCCCACGTAGGCCACGAGGTTGCCCTTTTTCTTGAGTTCCTCAATGAACTTCATCGGGCCGCGCTTGCCGTCTTCCTCGGGCGTGATGCCGGGGCGCGCGTTCTTGAGCATGGCCAGGTAGTGCAGCGGGATGTCCGGGCGGCTCCAGGCGTCGGGCGCGGGGGACAGGTCGTCGGTGTTGGTCTCGCCGGTGACCTTGAACACGGTCACGGTGATCTTCTTCGCCACCTCGGGGCGGCTGGTGAACCACTCGGCATCGGCCCAGCTTTGCATCACATCCTTGGCAAAGGCATTGCCGGCCTTGGCCTTTTCCGCCACGTCATGGAAGAAGTCGAACATCAGCAGCGTCTTCTTGAGCGCCGCGGCGGCCACGGCGGCCACGTCCTTGTCATCCAGCAGGTCGATCAGCGGCTTGACGTTGTAGCCGCCCACCATCGTGCCCAGCAGCTCGGTGGCGCGGGCCTTGCTGACCAGGGCCACGCTGATGTCGCCATGCGCCACGGCCGCCAGGAAGCTGGCCTTGACCTTGGCAGCATCATCCACGCCCGGGGGCACGCGGTAGGTGAGCAGGTCCATGAGGAAAGCGTCTTCGCCGGCCGGCGGGTTCTTGATCAGCTCGATCAGGTCGGCTGTCTGCTGCGCCGACAGCGGCAGCGGCGGGATACCGAGCGCGGCGCGTTCGGCGGCGTGTTCACGATAGGCTTTCAACATGGGGTTCTCTCCGTTCAGATCAAAAAGGTGTCGGTTCAATTCGGTCCGGACTTGGCCGTGGACGTCGTCTGCGAACCCGGCAGGGGCTCAAGCAAGCTCGGTGCCGGGTTCTTCTTCAGGGCTTCATTCACCGCCTGCTGGGCGGGGTTCATGCACTCGTCGGCCAGGCGCTGGCCCAGCTTCTGGCTCATCAGCATGGATTTGTTGCCCAGCTGCAGCCACATGGCGCCGCGCTTGGGGTCTTCGAGACGGATGGCGCCGGTGCGGCTTTCCACCGGGTGCATCAGGAAGCGGTGGCCCCGGGTGGTCAGGACGAACAGGCCCTCACGGCGCGCCGGGCGCAGGTTGACGGTGGCACCGAGTTCGCAGGGCATCTCGCCCACGTGAACCTGTTTGGCCACCTCCAGCTCGGCGGGGCTGACCCTCAGGTCGGGGTCGTCGTCAATCGGGGTCACTTCTTCCACGGCTTTTTGCGCCGACGGCGCCAGCTTGTTGGCCGGCTTTTTGGGTGCCGGGGCCTGGGCCGTGGCCAGGGTGGTCAGCAAGGCAGCGGACAGTGCGATCAAGAGGGCTTTCATGGGATGTCTCCGGATGGTTGATGTCACGCGGCTGAAAACCAGCCGCGGGCTTCGTTGGGCAATGCTCTTCCGGTCTGGTGTGCCCTCTCCAGCACCTGCCAGAAGTAACGGTAACTTGCCCTGTCATGCAGCTGTCCGTCCATGCTGATGGGCGCCCATTCAGCAAGAACGGCAGCTGCTATTATTTTTGTAGCAATTTCAATTTCCCCGGCTTCCGGGGCCATGGCCGCCAGGATGGGCCGGATCTGCGCGGGGTGGATGCTCCACATGCGGGTGTAGCCCAGCTCGCGCGCGGCACGCTGCGCGGCCGCCTGCATGGCCTGCGTATCGGTGAACTCGGTGACCACGCAATGCGAGGGCACCTTGGCATTGGCGTGGCAGGCCGAGGCAATTTCGAGCTTGGCGCGCACCACCAGCGGGTGGCTGAATTGGCCCGCCGACGTCATGGCATCCGACCCGATGGCGCCGCCATGGGCCGAGACAAAGTCCATCAGGCCAAAGCTGAGCGACTGCACCCGTGGATGGGCGGCGATGTCAAACGCCCGGTGCACGGCCGCGGGCGACTCGATCAGGGCGTGCAGCGGCAGGTGCGCGGCACCCGCGGTATCCAGCGCGGCAGCGGCCAGCGCGATGTCGTTCACCGACTCTACCTTGGGCAGCATGATGTGCGCGAGCCGGTGGCCCGCCTGGCCAGCGATGGTGGCCACGTCCTGCTCGAAAGCCGGGTGGTCCACCGCATGCACGCGAACGGCCACGCGCGCGCCCTGGCCGGCCTGCAACGCCAGCGACACCACCAGCGCGGCATGGTCGGCCTCGCCGCCGGCGGGGGCACCGTCCTCGCAGTCCAGCGTCACGTCAAACACGCAGGCGCCGAACTCCTCGGTCATCTCGGCCTGCAGCTGCAGGCTCTTGCGCATCCGAGCCTCAACGCCGCTGTAATGGTCGCAGACCGGCAGCAAACCGGTCTGCGCCTGGGCGCCAAGAAGTACGTCGCGCGGATGTGCCACGAAAATTACAGCAAATGGGCGACGCCGGCCTGCTCGTCCTGCAGTTCTTTCAGCGTCTTGTTGATGCAAGCCTGGCTGAATTCGTCGATCGGCAGGCCTTCAACCACCTTGTACTCGCCGTTCTCGGTGGTCACCGGGAAACCGAACATGGTGTCCTTGGGGATGCCGTACTGGCCGCCCGACGGAATGCCCATGGTGACCCACTTGCCGTTGGAGCCCAGGGCCCAGTCGCGCATGTGGTCGATGGCGGCGTTGGCGGCCGAGGCAGCCGAGGACAGGCCACGCGCTTCGATGATGGCGGCGCCGCGCTTGCCCACGGTGGGCAGGAAGGTGTTGGCGTTCCATTCCTGATCGTTGATCATGTCCTTGACAGAGGCGCCGCCGATGGTGGCGAAGCGGTAGTCTGCGTACATGGTGGGCGAATGGTTGCCCCAGACGGTGAGTTTTTCGATGTCGGCCACGGCCTTGCCGGTCTTGGCGGCAATCTGGCTGGCAGCGCGGTTGTGGTCCAGGCGCAGCATGGCGGTGAAGTTCTTGCGCGGCAGGTCGGGCGCGCTCTTCATGGCGATGTAGGCATTGGTGTTGGCCGGGTTGCCCACCACCAGCACCTTGACGTTGCGGCTGGCCACGGCGTTCAGCGCCTTGCCCTGGCCGATGAAGATCTGGCCGTTGATGGACAACAGCTCGGCGCGCTCCATGCCGGCCTTGCGGGGCATGGAGCCCACCAGCAGCGCGTAATCGGTGTCCTTGAACGCCGTCGTCGGGTCCCCGTGGGCTTCCATGCCCGCCAGCAGCGGGAAAGCGCAGTCTTCCAGTTCCATCATCACGCCCTTCAGGGCCTTTTGCGGGCCTTCGGCCGGGACTTCCAGCAACTGCAGGATGACGGGCTGGTCCTTGCCCAGCATCTCGCCAGAGGCAATGCGAAACAGCAGGGCGTAACCGATCTGGCCTGCGGCGCCGGTAACGGCAACGCGGACGGGCTTTTTGCTCATGGAAAATCTCCGAAGGAAGTAATGTGAAACCGGCGTTGGCAACAGGCCTCGTGCAGGTGACGCAGGCTGTGCGGAACAGCCCTCAAGTGTACCCGCGAAACCCCTTGAGCGTCAATTTGTCTTATGTCTTATATAAGATATGATCCGCTGTCATTCAAGCCCATTTCCGCACGTTGACCACGCATGGCCCACACCTCACCTTCCGCGCTGAGCGACATCGCGTCCAGCGCTGACGCGCCGGTACAGCCCACGCCCGCGTTCAGCCCGCTGTACCAGCAGATCAAGGGCCTGATCCTGCAAAGCCTGCAGGCGGGCGAATGGAAGCCCGGTGAAGCCATTCCCAGCGAAATGGACCTGGCCGCGCGCTACCGCGTGAGCCAGGGCACGGTGCGCAAGGCCATCGACGACCTGGCCGCCGAAAACCTGGTGGTGCGCCGCCAGGGCAAGGGCACGTTCGTGGCCACGCATTCCGAGCAGCATGTGCAGTACCGCTTCCTGAAGCTCATGCCCGACAGCGGCGACCAGGACAGCGAGGGCCCCGCGCAGCGCCAGATCGTCGACTGCAAGCGCCTGCGCGCCAGCGCCGAGGTGGCCCGCGCGCTGGCCCTGCGCTCGGGTGACGCGGTGCTGCAGGTGCGGCGCATCCTGTCGTTCGGCGGCGTGCCCACCATCCTGGAAGACTTGTGGCTGCCCGGCGCCGCGTTCAAGGGCCTGAGCGCCGAGCAGATGGCCGGCTACCAAGGCCCGACCTACGCCATGTTCGAGGTCGAATTCGGCGTGCGCATGGTGCGCGCCGAGGAAAAAATCCGTGCCATTGCCGCCGACGCGCAACAGGCCCAGCTGCTGCAGGTGCCCCCCGGCACCCCGCTCTTGAGCGTGGAGCGCGTGGCCTACACCTACAACGACATCCCGATGGAACTGCGCCGCGGCGTCTACCGCACGGACACCCACCACTACCGCAATGCGCTGAGCTGAAGCGGCCGCGTAGCGCGCTTTGCGTGCCGGCCAGTTGCCCGGATTGCGAGGCAAAGTCGCAACCCCCGTGTCAGGTTTGTGCGTTGCAATAGAATTTTGGGTTGTCTGCTTCTGACAAATTACAACGCGGTTACATCACATCCACGAAAGTTCACATGACCGAGCTTGCCAAAAAGCGGCCTGAGTTCCGCAACATCAACGCCCTGACGGATCTTCCGTCGTACCGCCTGCCGGCTGCGGGCTGGGTGTCCATCCTTCACCGCGTGAGCGGCGTAATGATGTTCCTGCTGATGCCCTTCATCATCTGGATGTTCGACACCTCCGTTTCCTCCGAATACTCGTTCGCCCGCTTCAAGGCCGCTTTCAACAGCGGCCTTGGTTTTGTGCCGGGCTGGTTCTTCAAGCTGGTGGCGCTGGCGCTGATCTGGGCCTACCTGCACCACTTCATCGCCGGCCTGCGCCACCTGTGGATGGACGTGAGCCACGCCGCGGTGAGCAAGGAATTCGGCAAGTCTTCCGCCCTGGTCACCCTGGCCCTGAGCATCCTGCTCACCCTGGTGCTGGGCGCCAAGCTGTTCGGCCTGTACTAAGCAAAAAGGAGCACAAGAATGTCTGTCAACTACGGCTCCAAGCGCACGGTCGTCGGCGCGCACTACGGCCTTCGCGACTGGCTGAGCCAGCGCGTCACCGCGGGCCTGATGGCCCTGTTCACCCTGATCGTGCTGGCCCAGGTGATCTTCAGCCGAGGCCCGGTCAGCTACGACAAATGGGCCGGCATTTTTGCCAGCCAGTGGATGAAGGTGCTCACCTTCTCCGTGATCGCCGCCTTGCTGTGGCATGTGTGGGTCGGCATGCGCGATGTCTGGATGGACTACGTCAAGCCCGTGTGGCTGCGCCTGGCGCTGCAGATCTTCACGATCGTCTGGCTGACCGGCTGTGCCGGCTGGGCCATCCAGGTGCTGTGGCGCCTGTAAGCGCAAACCATAACGAGACCCACGAACCATGAGCTACACAAGCAACAACATCACCACGCGCAAGTTCGACGTCGTCATCGTCGGCGCGGGCGGCTCGGGCATGCGCGCATCGCTGCAACTGGCACGTGCCGGCCTGAACGTCGCCGTGCTGTCCAAGGTGTTCCCCACCCGCTCCCACACCGTGGCTGCCCAGGGTGGCATCGGCGCGTCGCTGGGCAATATGTCGGAGGACAACTGGCACTACCACTTCTACGACACCGTCAAGGGCTCCGACTGGCTGGGCGACCAGGATGCCATCGAGTTCATGTGCCGCGAAGCCCCCAAGGTCGTGTACGACCTGGAGCACATGGGCATGCCGTTTGACCGCAACCCCGACGGCACGATCTACCAGCGCCCGTTCGGTGGCCACACGGCCAACTATGGCGAAAAGCCGGTGCAGCGCGCCTGCGCGGCGGCCGACCGCACCGGCCACGCCATGCTGCACACGCTGTACCAGCAGAACGTCAAGGCCCGGACCAGCTTCTTCGTGGAATGGATGGCCATGGACCTGATCCGCGACGCCGAGGGCGACGTGGTGGGCGTGACGGCCCTGGAAATGGAAACCGGCGACCTGCACGTGCTGCATGCCAAGACCGTGCTGCTGGCCACCGGCGGCGCCGGCCGCATCTTTGCAGCATCCACCAACGCCTTCATCAACACCGGCGACGGCCTGGGCATGGCCGCCCGCGCCAACATCCCCCTGCAGGACATGGAGTTCTGGCAGTTCCACCCCACCGGCGTGGCCGGCGCGGGCGTGCTGCTGACCGAAGGCTGCCGCGGCGAGGGCGCGATCCTGCTCAACAGCAATGGCGAGCGCTTCATGGAACGCTACGCGCCCACGCTGAAAGACCTGGCGCCGCGCGACTTCGTCTCGCGCTGCATGGACCAGGAAATCAAGGAAGGCCGCGGCTGTGGTCCGAACAAGGACTACATCCTGCTCAAGCTGGATCACCTGGGCGCCGACACCATCCACAAGCGCCTGCCCTCCGTGTATGAAATTGGCGTGAACTTCGCCAACGTGAACATCACGCGCGAGCCCATCCCCGTGGTGCCCACCATCCACTACCAGATGGGCGGCATCCCGACCAACATCAATGGCCAGGTCGTCGTGCAGAACGGGGACGTCCACAACCAGGTGGTCAACGGCCTGTACGCCGTGGGCGAATGCTCCTGCGTGAGCGTGCACGGCGCCAACCGGCTGGGCACCAACTCGCTGCTGGACCTGCTGGTGTTCGGCCGTGCCGCGGGCAACCACATCGTCGAATACGCGAGCAAGTCCAAGTCGTTCAAGGACCTGCCGGCCAACGCCGCCGACTTCACGCTGGCGCGCCTGAACCGTTACGAAACGTCCACCAGCGGCGAATACGCCCAGGACGTGGCCAACGACATCCGTGCGTCGATGCAGCAGCATGCGGGCGTGTTCCGCACGCAGGCCAGCATGGACGAGGGCGTGGCCAAGATCGCCGCCCTGCGCGAGCGCGTCAAGGCCATCACGCTCAAGGACAAGTCCAAGGTGTTCAACACCGCCCGCATTGAGGCCCTGGAAGTTGAAAACCTCATCGAATGCGCCCAGGCCACCATCGTGTCGGCTGCGGCGCGCCACGAATGCCGCGGTGCCCACACGGTCTATGACTACGAAAAGCCGGCGGACGACCCGGTCTCACCGTTGGGCCGCGACGACGCCAACTGGATGAAGCACACGCTGTGGCACAGCGCCAGCAACAACCTGACGTACAAGCCCGTCAACCTCAAGCCGCTGACGGTCGAGTCGGTCCCCCCGAAGGTCCGTACGTTCTAGTACGTAGCCGCGTTACCCGTAAAGTCCAACACAAGCCCACGCCATGACAAAACGCACTTTCCAGATCTACCGTTACGACCCGGACAAGGACGCCAAGCCGTACATGCAGACCATCGAGATCGAGCTCGACGGCCATGAGCGCATGCTGCTGGACGCGCTGATGAAGCTCAAGGCCCAGGACCCGACGCTGTCGTTCCGCCGCTCGTGCCGCGAGGGTGTCTGCGGCTCCGACGCCATGAACATCAACGGCAAGAACGGCCTGGCCTGCCTGACCAACATGAACACCCTGCCCGGAACCGTGGTGCTCAAGCCCCTGCCGGGCCTGCCGGTGATCCGCGACCTGATCGTGGACATGACGCAGTTCTTCAAGCAGTACAACTCGATCAAGCCGTACCTGGTCAACGACAACGTGCCGCCCGAGACCGAGCGGCTGCAGTCGCCCGAGGAGCGCGAGGAACTCAACGGCCTGTACGAGTGCATCCTGTGCGCCAGCTGCTCGACCAGTTGCCCCAGCTTCTGGTGGAACCCCGACAAGTTCGTCGGCCCGGCTGGCCTGCTGCAGGCCTACCGTTTCATCGCGGACAGCCGCGACGAAGCCACCGCCGAGCGCCTGGACAACCTGGAAGACCCGTACCGGCTGTTCCGCTGCCACACCATCATGAACTGTGTGGACGTGTGCCCCAAGGGATTGAACCCCACGATGGCGATTGGCAAGATCAAGGAACTGATGGTGCGCCGCGCTGTATGACCGTCATGGAAGATGCGCTGCTGGATGAACGGGCCCTGAGCAAGCTGCGCTGGCGTTGCCGCCGCGGCCTGCTTGAAAACGACCTGTTCATCGAGCGCTTCTTCGCGAAATACGCAAGCAGCCTGACCGTGGGCCAGGCCGAGGGCCTGAATGTTTTGATGGATTTGGCAGACAACGACCTGATGGACCTCCTGCTTCGCCGGCGGGAACCCGAGGACGACATAAACACAACAGAAGTAAGACAAGTGCTGGAGATGCTGCGGACCTGAGGCGCTTTACGCCACAGGAACTTCAAGCGCCAGAAGATTGGGCACGAAACTCAAGGAAACCGGAAATGAAACTCGCCGACAACAAAGCCACCCTGTCGTTCTCCAACGGCAGCCCCAGTGTTGAACTGCCCGTGTACCACGGCAGCATCGGCCCGGATGTCGTGGACATCCGCAAGCTGTATGCGCAGACCGGCATGTTCACCTACGACCCCGGCTTCCTGTCGACGGCGGCGACCCAGTCGGCCATCACTTACATCGACGGCGACAAGGGCGAGCTGCTGTACCGCGGCTATCCCATCGAGCAGCTGGCCACCGAGTGCGACTTCCTGGAGACCTGCCACCTGCTGCTGTACGGTGACCTGCCCAACGGCGAGCAGAAGACCAAGTTCACCAAGCTCGTGACCAACCACACCATGGTCAACGAGCAGATGCAGTTCTTCCTGCGCGGCTTTCGCCGTGACGCGCACCCCATGGCCATCATGACCGGCCTGGTGGGCGCCCTGTCGGCCTTCTATCACGACAGCACCGATATCAACAACCCGGAACACCGCAACATCTCGGCCATCCGCCTGATCGCCAAGATGCCCACGCTGGTGGCCATGGCCTACAAATACACGGTGGGCCAGCCCTACATGTACCCCAAGAACGAGCTGAGCTACGCGGGCAACTTCCTGCACATGATGTTCGCCACGCCCTGCGAGCCATACGTGGTCAACCCGGTGCTGGAGCGTGCGCTGGACCGCATCTTCATCCTGCACGCCGACCACGAGCAGAACGCCTCCACCTCGACCGTGCGCCTGTGCGGCAGCTCGGGCACGAACCCGTTCGCGGCCATTGCGGCCGGCGTGGCGTGCCTGTGGGGCCCCGCGCACGGCGGCGCGAATGAAGCGGCGCTGAACATGCTGGGCGACATCCAGAAGGCCGGCGGCGTCGAGAAGATCGGTGAGTTCATCAAGCAGGTCAAGGACAAGAGCTCCAACGTCAAGCTCATGGGCTTTGGCCACCGCGTCTACAAGAACTACGACCCGCGCGCCAAGCTCATGCAGGAAACCTGCAAGGAAGTGCTGGGCGAGTTGGGCCTGCACAACGACCCGCTGTTCAAGCTGGCCATGGCACTGGAGAAGATTGCCCTGGAAGACGAATACTTCGTCTCGCGCAAGCTCTACCCGAACGTGGACTTCTACTCCGGCATCGTTCAGCGCGCCATCGGCATCCCGGTGCCGCTGTTCACCGCCATCTTTGCGCTGGCCCGCACGGTGGGCTGGATTGCCCAGCTCAATGAAATGATCGGCGACCCCGAGTACAAGATCGGCCGCCCGCGCCAGCTGTTCAGCGGCGCCACGCCGCGCAACGTCAAGCCCATCGCTGACCGCTGATCCGGCACTTCGCCCTTCTGGACCCGCCGCGCGCAAGCCCGGCGGGTTTTGCTTTTGCGCACACGGCCATCTTGAATCGCGATGACGAAGATACGTCTTCAGTGGGAAAATGCAACGATTCATCGTCGAACACGATGCCCATGAAACCTTCCGAGCGTAACTTTGCCCGCCGCGTTGACCTGACCTCGCTACAGCTGTTCGTAGCGGTGTGCGAACTCGGCAGCATCGGCAAGGCCGCCGAGCGGGAATTCATCGCGGCATCGGCGGTCAGCAAGCGCCTGTCGGACCTGGAGGCCGCGCTGGAAACGCCGCTGCTGCACCGCCATACCCGGGGCGTCAGCCTGACACCCGCCGGCGAAAGCCTGCTGCACCACGCACGGTCCGTGCTGTTCGGCCTGGAAAAAATGCAGGCCGAACTCAGTGAGTACGCCGATGGCGTGCGCGGCCATGTGCGCATCCACGCGAGTATCTCGGCCGTGGTGCAGTTCCTGCCCGAAGACCTGGGCTCGTTCATCCGCCAGCATGGCGAGGTGAAGATCGACCTGGAGGAACACCTGTCCACCGAAGTGGCGCGCGCTGTGCAGGAAGGCGCTGCCGACCTGGGCGTGTGCAACACCGGCAGCGTGGGCCGCACCGGGCTGGGCCAGCTGCAATCGCTGCCCTACCGGCAGGACCAGTTGGTGCTGGTGGTGCCGCGCGGCCACGCGCTGGACGGGCAGGGTCCGGTGCCCTTTACCGACACACTGGCGTTCGACCACGTGGGCCTGCACGCCAACAGTTCCATTTACCTGTCCATGCACCAGGCCGCGCAGCAGGCCGGGCGCGCCATCCGCCTGCGCATGCGCGTGTCCGGCCTGGACACCATGTGCCGCATGATCGACAAGGGCCTGGGCGTGGGCGTGATGCCGCAACGGGCGTTCGAGCTCATGCGCGGGCTGGGCGAGCTGACCTGCGTGACGCTGGCCGACGAATGGGCCGTGCGCCGCATCGAGCTGCTGGCCCGTGACTTCTCTACCCTGCCGGTCACGGCACGCCTGCTGGTCGATCACCTGCGCAGCCCCGCCGAATAAAATTCAAGCCACACCACGAGGAAACCATGGGACGCACCCTTTACGACAAGATCTGGGACGAGCACGTCGTCCACACCGAAGAGGACGGCACAGCCATCCTCTACATCGACCGTCACCTGGTCCATGAAGTCACCAGCCCGCAGGCGTTCGAAGGCCTGCGCCAGGCCGGGCGCAAGGTCTGGCGCATCAGCTCCATCGTGGCCACGGCCGACCACAACACGCCCACCACCGGGTGGGAGCTGGGCTACGACGGCATCACCGATCCGATCAGCAAGGAACAGGTCACGACGCTGGACAAGAACATCGCCGAATTCGGCGCCGCGGCGTTCTTCCCCTTCCTGTCGAAGCAGCAAGGCATCGTGCATGTGATGGGCCCCGAGCAGGGCGCCACGCTGCCGGGCATGACCGTGGTCTGCGGTGATTCGCACACTTCCACCCACGGCGCGTTCGGCGCGCTGGCGCACGGCATCGGCACCAGCGAAGTAGAGCACGTCATGGCAACCCAGACGCTGCTGGCCAAGAAGGCCAAAAACATGCTGGTCAAGGTCGAGGGCAAGCTCGCCCCTGGTGTGACGGCCAAGGACATCGTGCTGGCCATCATCGGCCGCATCGGCACGGCCGGCGGGACGGGCTACACCATCGAGTTCGCCGGCTCGGCCATCCGCGGCCTCAGCATGGAAGGCCGCATGACGGTGTGCAACATGGCCATCGAAGGCGGCGCGCGCGCAGGCCTGGTCGCCGTGGACGACAAGACCATCGAGTACGTGAAGGGCCGTCCCCTCGCACCCCGCGGTGTCGAATGGGATCAGGCAGTGGCCTACTGGAAGACCCTGCACTCCGACCCCGACGCGAAGTTCGACACCGTGGTCGAACTCGACGCCACGCAGATCATTCCCCAGGTGACCTGGGGCACGTCGCCTGAAATGGTGCTGGGTGTGGACGCCCGCGTACCGGACCCCGACAAGGAAAAGGACGCCGTCAAGCGCGGTGCGATCGAGCGCGCGCTGACCTACATGGGCCTGGAACCGGGCAAGCCGCTGGACGACATCCATGTGGACAAGGTGTTCATCGGCTCGTGCACCAACAGCCGCATCGAGGACATGCGCGAAGCCGCGGCCATTGTCAAAAAGCTGGGCCAGAAGGTCGCCAGGAACGTCAAGCTGGCCATGGTGGTGCCGGGCTCCGGCCTGGTGAAGGAACAGGCCGAGCGCGAAGGCCTGCATGAAATCTTCAAGGCCGCAGGGTTCGAATGGCGCGAGCCCGGCTGCTCGATGTGCCTGGCCATGAACGCCGACAGGCTGGAGCCGGGCGAGCGTTGCGCCTCCACCAGCAACCGCAACTTCGAAGGCCGCCAGGGCGCGGGCGGACGCACCCACCTCGTCAGCCCGGCGATGGCCGCGGCCGCCGCCGTGCACGGCCATTTTGTCGACATCCGGAAATTCGCCTGATCATGCAGAAATTCAATGTACACAAGGGGCTGGTGGCCCCGATGGACCGCGCCAATGTGGACACCGACGCGATCATCCCCAAGCAGTTCCTCAAGTCCATCCGCAAGACCGGCTTTGGCGTCAACCTGTTTGACGAATGGCGCTACCTGGACCCTGGCGAGCCCGGCCAGGACCCCGCCAGCCGCAAGCCCAACCCGGACTTCGTGCTGAACCAGCCGCGCTACGCGGGCGCGTCCATCCTGCTGGCACGCAAGAACTTCGGCTGCGGCTCGTCGCGCGAACATGCGCCATGGGCGCTGGACCAGTTCGGGTTTCGCGCCATCATCGCGCCCAGCTTTGCCGACATCTTCTTCAACAACAGCTTCAAGAACGGCCTGCTGCCCATCGTGCTGCCCGAGGCCACGGTGGACCAGCTGTTCAATGAGGTAGCGGCGTTTCCCGGTTACCAGCTCACGATCGACCTGGAACGGCAGGTCATCGTGCGTCCCCAGGGCGAGGAAATCCCGTTCGAGGTGCAGGCATTCCGCCGCTACTGCCTGCTCAACGGCTTCGACGACATCGGGCTGACACTGCGCCAGGCCGACAAGATCCGCGGCTTCGAGGCGCAACGGCTGGCGCAAAAGCCCTGGCTCGCACAGTCGCTGGCCGGCTGACCGTTCAAGATTCAACCAACAAAGACAAGCACATGAAAATCGCAGTCCTGCCGGGTGACGGCATCGGCACCGAAATCGTCGCCGAGGCCGTCAAAGTCCTCAACGTCCTGGACCTGAAGTTCGAGATGGAGACCGCCCTGGTCGGCGGCGCCGCCTACGAAGCCCATGGCCACCCTCTGCCCGAATCCACGCTCAAGCTCGCCAAGGATGCCGACGCCGTGCTGTTTGGCGCCGTCGGCGACTGGAAGTACGACAAGCTGGACCGTCCGCTGCGTCCCGAGCAGGCCATCCTGGGCCTGCGCAAGAACCTCGGGCTGTTCGCCAACTTCCGTCCGGCCATCTGCTATGAGCAGCTTGTGGGCGCATCCAGCCTCAAGCCCGAGCTGATCGCGGGCCTGGACATCCTCATCATCCGTGAACTGACCGGCGACATCTACTTCGGCCAGCCGCGCGGGCGCCGCACGGCGGTAGATGGGCACTTCCCCGGCGCCGAGGAAGCCTTTGACACCATGCGCTACAGCCGCCCCGAGATCGAACGCATCGCGCGCGTCGCTTTTGAGGCCGCGCGCAAGCGAAGCAAGCGCGTGACCAGCGTGGACAAGGCCAACGTGCTGGAGACCTTCCAGTTCTGGAAGGACGTCGTGACCGAGGTGCACAAGGACTACCCCGACGTCGAGCTGGACCACATGTACGTGGACAACGCGGCCATGCAGCTCGTGCGCGCGCCCAAGAAGTTCGACGTGGTCGTCACCGGCAACATGTTCGGCGACATCCTGTCGGATGAGGCGGCCATGCTCACGGGCTCCATTGGCATGCTGCCCTCGGCCAGCCTGAACTCCAGCAACCAGGGCCTGTACGAGCCCAGCCATGGCAGCGCCCCGGACATCGCCGGAAAAGGCATTGCCAATCCTTTGGCTACAATACTGTCCGCTGCCATGATGCTCCGCTTCTCACTCAACCAACCCCAAGCCGCCGACCGGATCGAATCCGCGGTGAAAGACGTGCTCGCGTCGGGGTTGCGCACGGCGGACATCTGGTCTGAAGGCAATGCAGGCTCCGCTTCGCTGCGCAAGGTCGGCACCCGTGAGATGGGTGACGCGGTCGTCGCTGCCATCACCAAAACCATTACCAAGGGCTAGAACAGCTCCGGTTCGTCGCGCGCCCTCCCCGGCCCAGACGAGCCGGGGAAACCAGATAACTTTTCTGAAAGGGCGATAGTGATGAGCAAGGTTGGAAATCTCGTAGGCCTCGTCGGTTGGCGTGGCATGGTGGGTTCGGTCCTGATGGACCGCATGCAGGCCGAAGGCGACTTCGGCCTGATTGAGCCCGTGTTCTTCTCCACCTCCAACGCGGGCGGCAAGGCCCCGGCGCAGGCGAAGAATGAAACCACCCTGAAGGACGCGTACGACATCGACGCCCTGAAGAAGTGCGACATCGTCATCACCGCCCAGGGCGGCGACTACACGACCGAGGTCTTCCCCAAGCTGCGGGCTGCCGGCTGGACGGGGCACTGGATCGACGCCGCCTCCACGCTGCGCATGAAGGATGACGCCATCATCATCCTGGACCCGGTCAACCTGCCGGTCATCAAGAACGCCCTGGCCAAGGGCGGACGCAACTGGATCGGCGGCAACTGCACGGTGAGCTGCATGTTGATGGGCGTGGGCGCGCTGTACAAGGCCGGCCTGGTGGAATGGATGAGCTCCATGACCTACCAGGCGGCTTCGGGCGGTGGCGCGCAACATATGCGCGAACTGCTCACGCAGTTCGGCACGCTGAATGCCGAAGTGCGCAGCCTGCTGGACGACCCGAAGTCCGCCATCCTGGAAATCGACCGCAAGGTCCTGCTCAAGCAGCAATCGCTCACTTCCGACGAGACGGCCAATTTCGGTGTGCCGCTGGGCGGCTCGCTGATCCCCTGGATCGACAAGGACCTGGGCAACGGCGTCAGCCGCGAGGAGTGGAAGGCCGGCGCCGAGACCAACAAGATCCTGGGTCAGGGCGCGCAATTCGGCACGGCGGAAACGCCGGTGGACGGCTTTTGCGTGCGCATCGGCGCCATGCGTTGCCACAGCCAGGCACTGACCTTCAAGCTCAAGAAGGATGTTCCGCTGGCCGACATCGAAGCCATGCTCGCCGCCGACAACGCCTGGGTCAAGGTGGTACCCAACAACAAGGAAGCCACGCTCAAGGACCTGACGCCGGTGGCCGTGACCGGCACGCTGGGCATCCCGGTCGGCCGCATCCGCAAGCTGGCGATGGGCCCGGAATACGTGGGCGCCTTCACCATCGGCGACCAGTTGCTGTGGGGCGCTGCCGAGCCCCTGCGCCGCATGCTGCGCATCCTGCTTGACGCATAATCCGCGGCGACCCGCACGCCCAACGGCCTGTAATCAGCGGTTACAGGCCGTTGTCGCATGACAACATCGGGCGCGTGTAACGGCGCACGTTTCAAGCGCACAGAAGTTAAAAGCTGTCTCAGCTTGTCAGCCTAAGACATTGATGTTATGGTCGTTTTAGCAAATTCAGTGGCGAGGCTGTTGTCCGCATGATCAGAAAAAAGTTGCCTGCAGACCAAGCAATGGAGGCGCACAAGTTGACGGGAAAACCGCCGCGCTGGCACGCATCCGCCTTGGCCTTGGCAGCTGCGATCGCAGCCGGCTCCTTCAGCCCTGACGCCCAAGCCCTCGCCCTCGGTCGCATCACCGTTCAGTCCGCACTGGGTGAGCCCCTGCGCGCTGACATCGACATCCCCGAGATCACCCCCGAAGAAGCCGCCAGCCTGCGCGCCAGCGTTGCGTCGCCCGAAGCCTTTCGCGCCGCCGGCCTTGAGTACAACACGGCCATGGGCAACCTGGTCATCACGCTGCAGCAACGTCCCGGCGGACGCATGTTTCTGCGTCTGAGCAGCGACAGGCCGGTCAACGAGCCCTTCATCGATCTGATTCTGGAAGCCAACTGGTCGTCCGGGCGCATCGTGCGCGACTACACGATGCTGTTCGACCCGCCCAACTTGCGCCCGTCCGCACCGCCGGCGCCGTCAGTCGCACAGGTACCGGCCGCACCCGTCGTCCGCCCGGCCCCACTACCTGCGCCGGCGCCCGCAGCGCCCCCCCCTCCCCCTGCGGCATCAGCGCCGCCCAGTCTCCCGGCCCGCCCCGCACCCGCCGCCAGGCCGGCACCACCGGTTGCTGCGGCCCCGGTGCAGGCCGCCCCCCGGCCCGCGCCAGCTGACGGCCGCAAGGTCACCGTGCAGGCGGGCGATACCGCCGGCAAGATTGCAGCAACCAACAAGCCCGCCAGCGTGTCGCTGGATCAGATGCTTGTCGCGCTGCTGCGTGCCAACCCCGACGCCTTCATCGCCGGCAACATCAACCGGATCAAGGCAGGCGCCGTGCTGGATCTCCCCTCGGCCGAGCAGGCCGCACTGGTGGAGGCAGGTGAAGCCAGCCGGACCGTGGTGGCCCAAAGCCGCGACTTCAATGAATTTCGCCGCAAGCTGGCCGAAGGCGTGCCTGCAGCCCAGGTGGCAGCGGCAGACCGCCAGGCCAGTGGCAAGCTGCAAGCCAAGGTCGAAGACAAAAAGCCGGCTGCTGCCGCGCCCGACAAACTGACTTTGTCCAAGGCTGCCGTTCAGGCCAAGGCAGCCGAAGACAAGATCGCCAAGGAACGCCAGGCCAAGGAGGCAGCGGCCCGGGTTGCCGAGCTGAACAAGAACATCGCCGAGTTGAACCGGCTGGGAACCGCCACCGCAGCGGCACCGGCCGCCGCTGCGACGCCACCCGCAAGCCCGGCGGCCACTGCGGCCTCCAAGCCGGCGGTGGCTGCTGCCGCTGGTACCAGCGGCGCTGCTACCCCTACTGGAGCGCCAGCCGCCTCAGCCCCAGCACCCGTGTCACCGGCGGTCGCAACGGCGGCGGCCGTCCCGGCCAGCGCCGCGGTGGCTGTTGCCGCGTCTGCATCGGCTCCGGCCCCCGCCGCTGCCCCGAGCGCGCCTGCACCGGCAGCCACGCCGGCCCCGGTTGCTGCGCCCAAGCCGCCCGCCCCCAAGCCCGCGCCCGCCCCTGAACCCGAACCCAGCTTTGTGGACGAGCTGCTGGGCAACCCGCTGATTCCCGCTGCCGTGGGCGGCTTGCTGGCCTTGGTGCTGGGCTTTGTGTTCTATCGCGTGCGCCAGCGCAAAAAGTCCACCCAGGTGGACAGCTCCTTCCTGGAAAGCCGGCTGCAGCCTGACTCCTTCTTCGGCGCCAGCGGCGGCCAGCGCATTGACACCAACGAGGGCGGGCCCACCGGCTCCTCCATGGTCTATTCCCCCAGCCAGCTGGACGCAGCCGGCGATGTGGACCCGGTGGCAGAGGCCGATGTGTACCTGGCTTACGGCCGCGACCTGCAGGCCGAAGAAATCCTCAAGGAAGCGCTGCGCACCAATCCCCAGCGCGTCGCCATCCATGGCAAGCTGCTGGAAATCTATTCAAAGCGGCGTGACGCCAAGGCCTTTGAAATGGTCGCCACCGATGCCTACAGCCTGACGCGAGGCGAAGGTCCCGATTGGGAGCACATTTGCGAGCTTGGCCAGGAGCTGGATCCGTCCAATCCGATGTACCGTCCGGGCGGACAGCCCACCGGCGGCACCGGCACGGTGGCAATGGCAGCCGTTTCTGCCGGGTCTGGCCATGATTTTGCGATGGCCACGGCCACGCATGTGCTGCCCACCGATGCAGCGCAGGCGGCCGCACCGTCCGTGGACCTCGACCTCGACCTGGATTTCTCGCTCGGTGACGACGATCCGCCATCACCCGGCACGGGCCCCGACCTGCTGTCCACCACCCCCGTCCAGCTGGAGCCCACCGTGGCGTTCGACGCCACGCCGGCACCGCAACCCCCATCCCTTGACATGGACTTCGGCAGCGGGACGGTGGCCCTGCCGCCCTCGGGCGTGCCAGACCTGCCACCGATGGCCGCCGAGCCCGTGCGCCTGTCGGCGCCCGACCTCACGCTGTCTGAAAACGAACTGAGCTTCTCGCTGGACGGCCTCGATACCCCGCCAGCGCCACCAGCACCTGCACCCGCACCCACGGCATCCGCGCCCGCGCCGGAACCTGCGCTGGACTCCGGCATGATCGAATTCGACATGGGGTCCCTGTCGCTGGACCTCGGTTCCGCGCCGGCGGCCAGCCCGGCACCGGCAGCGCTGGATTCACTGCCCTCCCTTGCCGACGCCCAGGACACGGCCGGGACGCCACTGAGCACCGGTTTTGATGACTCCGGCTCCGACCCGCTGGCCACCAAACTCGCCCTGGCTGAAGAGTTCAACGCCATCGGCGACCCCGATGGCGCGCGCAGCCTGGCCGAAGAAGTCGTGGCCGAGGCATCCGGTGCACTGAAGGCCCGTGCCCAGAAATTCCTGGCGGAACTGGCCTGACGCCTGCCGCGCGCGCGGCGGGGCCCAGTCGCTCTCATTCCGGCTGCTTTGCAATGCGACTCGCACTGGGCGTCAGCTACAACGGCCAGGCCTATGAGGGCTGGCAGAGCCAGGCCTCGGGCCGCACGGTGCAAGACCACCTGGAAGCAGCCCTGAGCCGTTTTGCCGCGCAACCGGTCAGCACGGTCTGTGCCGGGCGCACTGACGCTGGCGTCCATGCGCTGATGCAGGTTGTGCACCTGGACGCCCCCGTCCAGCGCGAACCGTTCTCATGGGTGCGCGGCACCAATACCTTCCTGCCCGCCGACATTGCGGTTCAGTGGGCCCAACCTGTTTCTGAAGAATTCCACGCGCGCGGCAGCGCCACGGGCCGGCGGTACGCCTACGTGTTGCTGGCCTCACCGGTGCGTCCGGGCGTCGAGGCAGGCCGCGTCGGCTGGGTATTCCGGCCGGTGGACGGCAACGCGATGCGCCAGGCCGCCGAACTGCTGCTCGGTGAGCATGATTTCACCTCTTTCCGTGCATCCGCCTGCCAGGCCAGGTCACCGGTCAAGACATTGCGCAGCATCAGCATCACCCAGCGCGGAGCCTACTGGCGGTTTGAATTCGAGGCCAATGCCTTTTTGCACCACATGATCCGCAACATCATGGGGTGCCTGCTGGTGGTGGGCTACGGCCACCAGTCGCCTGGCTGGATGGCGGATGTGCTGGCCGCGCGCAACCGCGACGCCGCGGCGCCCACCTTCTCGCCGGATGGCCTGTATTTTCTGGGCCCGCTGTACGAGCCCCGGTGGGGCCTGCCGCAGCGCACCCCTGCGTATGATTGGCTGCCATGACTCACGCTGAACGCACACGCATCAAGATCTGCGGGCTGACGCGCGAACAGGACGTTGATGCCGCCGTGCAGGCCGGCGCCGACGCGGTGGGTTTCGTGATGTACGAGCGCAGCCCGCGCTATGTCAGCGCCGCGCGTGCTGCCCAGCTGGCCCGCCGTCTGCCGCCCTTCGTCACGCCCGTGCTGCTGTTCGTCAACGCACCTGCGTCCGTGGTGCGCGGTGCCTGCGCCGCCGTGGGCCAGGCCATCGTGCAGTTCCATGGCGACGAGACGCCCGGCGATTGCCTGGACGCCACTGATGGCGGCGCACGCGCCTACCTGCGCGCCGCCCGCATCCCGCTGGACGGGGCCACACCCTTTGACTTGGTAAAATTCGCGGCTGATTACTCAAACGCCCAGGCCATCCTGCTCGACGCGCATGTCGAAGGGTACGGCGGCGGCGGGAAAACCTTCAATTGGTCACTGCTTCCACCAAGCGTCAACTGTCATCTCGTTTTGTCTGGTGGACTCACGCCTGCAAACGTGACCGATGGCATTTTGCAAGTACGGCCGCGCTGCACATCGCTGGCCGTTGACGTGAGCTCGGGTGTCGAAGAGGCCAAAGGCATCAAGGACGCCCGCAGGATCCATCAGTTTGTCGCGGCCGTGCGTGCCGCCGACAGCCAACTTGCAGGACACCATGTACCAGTACAACCAGCCTGACCCGACAGGCCATTTCGGGAAATACGGCGGCAGCTTCATCAGCGAGACGCTGACGCACGCCATCAACGAGCTGCGCGAGGCCTACGCAAAATACCAGCACGACCCGGAATTCCTGGCCGAATTCCGCTACGAGCTCAAGCACTTCGTTGGCCGCCCGTCGCCGGTGTACCACGCCGCGCGCACCAGCCGGGAAATGGGCGGTGCCCAGATTTACCTCAAGCGCGAAGACCTCAACCACACAGGCGCCCACAAGATCAACAACGTGATCGGCCAGGCCATGCTGGCGCGGCGCATGGGCAAGCCTCGCGTGATCGCCGAGACCGGCGCCGGCCAGCACGGCGTGGCGACCGCCACCATCTGCGCGCGCTATGGGCTGGAATGCGTGGTCTACATGGGCAGCGAGGACGTCAAGCGCCAAAGCCCGAACGTCTACCGCATGAAGCTGCTGGGCGCCACCGTCGTCCCGGTCGAGTCGGGCAGCAAGACGCTCAAGGACGCGCTGAACGAAGCCATGCGCGACTGGGTCACGAACGTGGAAAACACGTTCTACATCATCGGCACCGTGGCCGGGCCGCACCCTTACCCGATGATGGTGCGCGACTTCCAGAGCGTGATCGGCGAGGAATGCCTCACCCAGATGCCGGAGTTCCTGAACGGCGGCCAGCCGGACGCCGTGGTGGCCTGCGTGGGCGGCGGCAGCAACGCCATGGGCATCTTTCACCCCTATATTCCCTACGAAAAAACCCGCCTGATCGGCGTCGAGGCAGCCGGCGAAGGGCTGGAAAGCGGCAGGCACTCCGCGTCGCTGCAACGCGGCAGCCCGGGCGTGCTGCACGGCAACCGCACCTACATCCTGCAGGATGACAACGGCCAGATCACTGAAACCCACAGCGTGAGCGCCGGCCTGGACTACCCCGGCGTAGGACCCGAACACGCCTGGCTCAAGGACATCGGCCGCGCCGAGTACGTGGGCATCACCGACAGCGAGGCGCTGGACGCCTTTCACTACCTGTGCCGCACCGAGGGCATCATCCCCGCGCTGGAGTCCAGCCATGCCGTGGCTTACGCCATGAAGCTGGCCAAAACCATGCGCGGAAACCAGAGCATCCTGGTCAACCTGTCGGGCCGGGGCGACAAGGACATCGGCACCGTGGCCGACCTGAGCCAGGCCGACTTCTACTGCCGGCCCAGTTGCCGCGGCCAGTCGGTCAAGGGCAGCGAACAGCCGGTGCAGGTGGTCAAATGAGCCGCATCGCCACCACGCTGGATGCGCTCAAGGCCCAGGGCCGCAAGGCGCTCATCCCCTATGTAACGGCAGGCTTTCCGTTTGCCGACGTCACGCCCGAGCTGATGCATTCCATGGTCGGCGCTGGCGCCGACATCATCGAGCTGGGCGTGCCATTTTCCGACCCGATGGCCGATGGCCCGGTGATCCAGAAAGCCGGTGAAAAGGCCCTGGCGCTGGGCATCGGCACGACGGAAGTCCTGGCCATGGTGCGCGATTTCCGAACGCGCAACGCCACGACGCCCGTGGTGCTGATGGGCTATGCCAACCCGGTGGAACGCTACGATCTGAAGCACGGCGACAACGCTTTCGTGCGCAACGCCGCCGCCGCCGGCGTGGATGGCGTGCTGATCGTGGACTACCCGCCCGAGGAGTGCGAGGACTTTGCCGCCAGGCTCAAGACCCAGGGCATGGACCTGATCTTTCTGCTGGCCCCCACCAGCACGGACGAGCGCATGCGCCAGGTGGCGCGCGTGGCCAGCGGCTACGTGTACTACGTCTCGCTCAAGGGCGTGACGGGTGCCGGCCACCTGGACACCGGCGCGGTGGAGCAGATGCTGCCGCGCATCCGCGCCCATGTGCAGGTGCCCGTGGGCGTGGGGTTCGGCATACGCGATGCGCAGACGGCGCAAGCCGTGGGCCGCGTGGCCGACGCCGTGGTGATCGGCAGCCGGATCATCCAGCTGATAGAAGACCAGCCCCGGGCCCAGGTGGCCCCGGTGGCAGCCGCCTTCCTGCGCGAAATCCGCACCGCGCTCGACGCATAATGCAGCCCTGCCCCCTCCCAAGGAGCTCCCCATGAGTTGGCTTGAAAAACTTCTGCCTCCCAAGATCCAGCAGACCGACCCGACCGAGCGCCGCCAGGTGCCCGAAGGCCTGTGGGTCAAGTGCCCCAGCTGCGAAACCGTGCTCTACAAGACCGACCTGGAACAGAACCAGAACGTCTGCCCGACCTGCAGCCACCACCACCGCATTGGTGCACGGGCCCGGCTTGATTCATTTCTGGACCCCGAAGGCCGCTATGAAATCGGCCAGGAGGTGCTGCCGGTTGACGCGCTGAAATTCAAGGACAGCCGCAAGTACCCCGAGCGGCTCAAGGAAGCGCTGGAGAACACCGGCGAAACCGACGCACTGATCGTCATGGGCGGAGCCGTGCACAGCATCAGCGTGGTGGCCGCCTGTTTTGAATTTGACTTCATGGGCGGCAGCATGGGCAGCGTGGTGGGCGAACGCTTCGTGCGCGGCGTCGAGGCCGCGCTGGAGCAGAAGGTGCCCTTCATCTGCTTTACCGCCACCGGCGGCGCCCGCATGCAGGAGGGCCTGCTCTCGCTGATGCAGATGGCCAAGACCAATGCCGCGCTGACGCGTCTGGCCAAGAAGGGCCTGCCCTACATCAGCGTGTTGACTGACCCGACCATGGGCGGCGTGAGCGCAGGCTTTGCATTTGTGGGCGATGTGGTGATTGCCGAGCCCAAGGCGCTGATCGGCTTTGCCGGCCCGCGCGTGATTGAATCCACCGTGCGCGTCACGCTGCCCGAGGGTTTCCAGCGGGCTGAATTCCTGCAGACCAAGGGCGCAGTGGACTTCATCTGCGACCGGCGCGAACTGCGCAAGACCATCGCCAGCACGCTGGCCATGCTGCAGCGCCAGCCGGCCGACGCCGTCGAGTAACCCGACGGCGCGACGGGCCGCGTGGCCTCAGCGCAGCACCGAATGCTGGATGGCGCCCAGCACGATGGCGCCAACCTGCAACACCACCAGCAACGCCAGCGGCGACAGGTCAATGCCGCCAACCAGCGGAATCACGCGCCTGAACGGCCGCAGCAGCGGCGCGCACAGGCGGGCAATGATGTCCACCAAGGGTGAATCCGACTGCACCCAGGACAGCACAGCATGCACGATCACGAGGCCGGTCAGGCCCGAAATCACCAGCCGCGCCAGCCCGAACAGGGCCAGCAAGGGCAGCATGGCCAGCGACCCCGCGCCCAGCAGCCACAGCACGGCATACTGCGCCAGCTCCAGCAGGAAGGCTGCCACCAGGCTGGCGGTGTCCAGCCGGCCCATGGGCGGCAGCACACGCCGCAGCGGCAACACCAGCCAGTCCGTGAGCGCAAACACAAAACGGCCCACCGGGTTGCCAAACGGCACGCGCTGCCACTGCATGTAAAGCCGCAGCAGGCAGGCGCCCCCCAGCAGGCCCACGGCCACGTCCAGCAGGAATGAAATGATTTGGTAGAGCATGGGCAGCGGTCGGTAGGTCGTGGGATGATAGCGGCCAGAAACGGCTTTTTGATGTCTTCAGCCCTTACCCTGTCGTCGCTTCCGCTGTTCCCGCTGGGTGCGGTTCTTTTCCCTGGCGGCGTCCTGCCCCTGCGTGTGTTCGAAGTCCGCTACCTGGACATGATCGGCAAATGCCACAAGGCCGGCGCGCCCTTTGGTGTGGTGTCGCTGACGCAGGGCCACGAGGTCCGCCAGCCCGGCGTGCGCGAGGCGTTTGCTGCTGTGGGCACGCTGGCCACCATCACGGAATTCGACGCACCCGGCCCGGGCCTGATGGTCATCCGCTGCACCGGGGAGCAACGCTTCCGGATTACCGCCAGTGACCAGCTCAAGCATGGCCTGTGGGTGGCGGATGTGAGCCGGCTGGACGTGGACATGGCCGTTGCCGTGCCCGATGACCTCAAGCCCGTGGCACAGGCACTGGGCAACCTGATCCAGACTTTGCAGCAGCGCAACCCGCCGCAGCCGCTGCCGTTGCAGGAGCCCTGGCGTCTGGACGATTGCGGCTGGGTCGCCAACCGCTGGTGCGAACTGCTGCCGCTGCCCCTGGAGCTCAAGCAGCGCCTGATGGAGCTGGACAACCCGCTGGTGCGGCTGGAGCTGGTGAGCGACGTGCTGGCGCGAACCGGCATCGCTGGCTAGGGACGCGGCCCGCTAGCGTGGGGTGTATTCAGGCACCTGGGTACGCAGCCATTCGCGCAATGTGGCACTGCCCGGCGCAGGACCGGCAGCGTCGATCCACTGCACCACCGCATCCACATCAGCGGCCTGCTGACCCGATGTCTTGGCCACGCGCAGCTTGGGGTGCGGCGTGGGCTCACTGGTTTCGTCGTCCGCCAGCAGTTCCTCGAACAGTTTCTCGCCGGGCCGCAGGCCGGTGAATGCGATCGGGATGTCCTGCTCGGTCTTGCCCGACAGGCGGATCAGCATGCGTGCAAGCTCCACGATCTTCACGGGCTCACCCATGTCCAGCACGAAGATCTGGCCTGAATGCCCCATCAGGCCGGCCTGCAGCACCAGCTGCGCCGCCTCGGGAATGGTCATGAAATAGCGCACGATGTCCGGGTGGGTCACCGTCACCGGCCCGCCGCGGGCGATCTGCGCCGAGAACAGCGGCACCACCGAGCCGCTGGAGCCCAGCACGTTGCCAAAGCGCACCGATACATAGTGCGTACCCCGGTGCTGCGCCGCCACGGCCTGCACCATCAGCTCGGCCAGCCGCTTGCTGGCACCCATGATGTTGGTGGGGTTCACCGCCTTGTCGGTGGACACCAGCACAAAGTGCCGCACGCCGCACTCCCCCGCCACCCGCGCGGCGTTCAGCGTGCCCAGCACATTGGTGCGAAGCGCCTCGATTTCATTGAGGTCCTCCATCAGCGGCACATGCTTGTAGGCGGCCGCATGCAGGATGACAGCCGGGCGATGGCGTTGCGCGATCGCCAGCAGACGCTCGGGCTCGCGCACGTTGGCGGTGTAGTAGAACCCCTGCATCTGGGGATGGGCTTCGCGCAGTTCCTGTTCCAGCTGGTACGCGGCGTATTCAGACACGTCCACGCACACCAGCCGCCCCACGCCAAAGCGCGCGATCTGACGGCACAGCTCCGAGCCGATGGAGCCGCCAGCGCCCGTCACCATCACAGTCTGGCCCGAGAACAGGTCCGACAACCCCGCCACGTCCAGTTGCACAGGTGTGCGTCCCAGCAGGTCTTCCAGCTCGATCTTGCGCGGGCCGGTGGTCTCGGTCTTGAGCCATTCGTCAGGGCGGGGCATGGTCAACAGGGTGACACCGGCGTCACTGGCGTTGAGCAGCAACTCCGTTCGCTCCCTTGACCCGGCAGGCGATGCGATCAACGCCGTGTTCGCCCCGGTCGACTGGGCCGCGCTGGAAATCATGGCTGCCGTGCCCAGCACCGGCACGTTCTGGAGCAAGCGCCCTTTCTCCGTCGCTATCGGCGACAGAATACCGACCGGCACCCACTGCCGGGAGCCCTTGAGTGCGCGCAACGCGTCCGCAGCGTCCTGCAACGACCCGACAATCAACAGACGGCGTGCCTGCGGCGCCACGCTTTCGCGACGCTCGCGCAGCATGCGCCAGGAGGCGCGCACCCCTCCGAGCAGCAGCAAGGCCACAAGGGGTTGCAACACCAGCACCGACCGCGGGAAATTGGGGTAGCGCTGCATCAGCACCGCGGCGGCCGCAATGGCGCCTCCCAGTGCCACCCCCATTCCAAGCTGGCGCAGTTCCGGCAAGCCGATGTAGCGCCAGACCTGCCGGTAAACGCCAGCCGCCAGCAGCCCCGCCAGATTGGCGAGCACCGCCCAGGGGGTGGACATCCACGCGATCGCCAGAAACTCGTCCGGGATGTCGAAGTTGAAGCGAAGCCAGAAAGCAAACCACCAGGCGGCCAGCAACAGTGCGCCGTCAGCGATTGCAGGGTTGATTTTCCGGTTCACTGCAGATCAGAAGCTGTGGTCACCGCCCACAAGGCCGTCGGCGCTGATACACACCTGATTGACATCGATCGTCGGCTGATCAGATTGCACCACGTACCACAGGATTTCTTCTTCGCCCGGAACATACGCAACCTGCTCCATCAGTTCCTCGGCCACCAGCGTCAGGCCACTGTTGCCCTGCAGCCGAAAGGGCGTGGACGCTATCAGGCCACGGCGGTCGTGCAAGGCGAATGTGCCCTCGCGCATCACGCAGGCGTCCTTTTCCTTGCTGAACCCGCAAATCATGACCAGGTTTCGCGAACCCTTGCGCGTCACCACGGGGCCCCATTTCCAGGCGCGCTTGCCTGCGCCCCATGACTTGGCCAGGTACGCCGACGCACTGATGTTGGTTCCGAGCTGGTTGCCCACGCGAAAATTCAGGCCGTAAGTGATGCGTGCCGGCAGGCGGTGGCCTGCGGCCTGGATCTGCAATACATACAGGCCGTCGCACGGCTCCTGTCCGTGTTGTCCTAACAGCTGCCGTACGTTCAGGCGGCGCAACCCGTCATCAGGTGTGCGCCAGCACCCCAGGTCGATGTCAAACCGGCGCTTGCCTTGCGCGTCCCAGCCCTCAAGCCGAAGGGATAGCGTGGCCCGCGCATAAATCGGGTACAGCACCAGATCCACATCCAGCCCCGCCACGAGATTGAATGGCACAAAAGCCGGATAGAGCCCGGCGTCGAGCGCCGCCGTGTCGAAATAGTCCTGGTGTTCAGTTGCATCAAAGTAGCTGTGTGTCACCGACAGCCAGCTCTGGTCGGGCAAGGCGTTGCCCACGCCCAGGCGCAGATGCACATCCTGCAACGGCAGATCCAGCTTGCACATGCCGGGCTCGCTGCCCAGGAATTCCGGCAGACCCGCTATCTGCCTGAGCCGCAGGTCGCGGGCACCATAGGCGGGCAACGCATCCAGTGCCAGCTTGCAGCGCATCTGCGAATGTTGCGCGTTCAGCGCCACGAAATCCACCTCGCCCCCCGGATACGGCACCGGCCCGTTGACGATGAAGATGAATGGGTCGAACCGCGCGGTGTCAATTTCGAAACCGGTCTGCCAGGGATTGAGCTCAATGCCCCGGGCGCGGTCTTCCGCCGAGTTGTAAACGCGCTGATTGGTGTGCACATAGCTCACGCCACGCGGCGTTTCATAGAACACCGACAGGCCGGGGAACTGGAACTTGAGGTCTTCGCCGGAAAAGGCTTCGAGTTCGATGCTGCCGCTGAACGCCTCGCCTGGACTCAAAAAGTCACGCAGGTCGTAGCTGTAAGCCATGTCACGCAAGCGGGTGTAGGTGCGTGCGCGCTTGGTGCCTTCGGCGTCCCGGATGGTCAGCATGACGCCGACATCAGGGTTGTTGTTTTTTTCTCGCCAGTAGTTCAGGAACGCCACGCGTGTGGTGATGCCTTCACCACAAACGGCATAGAACAGCGCAGACGCCCGGAACACGGGCATGTACGACAGGTCTGCGTATGAACCGCGGTCCGTCTGGGCCAGCGCCTTGAGCACCTGGTCATACGAACCACTGGCCGGTTGCATTTAGAAGGTTTCCTTGATGATGTAGGCGGACGGCGTGTTGGCCCAGGGCAGCGTGCGCAGGCGCAGCTTCTGGCCCTTGAAATACTCGTCCACGGCGTTGGACTCGCCATAGGTGCGCAACGCGTACTCATCAAAAACCACGAGCCCCCCTGTGCTGACGATGGGGTAAAGGTTTTGCAGGCAGGCCAGCGCACCTTCATAGTTGTCCACATCGATGTACAGCAACGAAATGCGCGCGCCCAGGTTGTCCCGCACGAACGCCTTGGTGGTTTCCACCACGTTGCCCGCCACCAGGTCCACCTTGTCAAAACCCCAATCACGGCAGTTCTTGAGGATGGCCTCCTGCGGTGTCCACCGGGTCTGGTGCTCATCCAGGCAATCCTTGTCCTGCTGGAACTGGAAGTCCATGCTGCGATCGGTTTCAAAGAAATCGAATCCGACGATGCGGGTCTCGTTGTGCGGCCGGAACAGCCGCATCAGCTTCGCCCAGGTATATAAACCCGAGCCCTTGAACACGCCACATTCGACGATGTCACCGGGTACGTCCATCACCATGCGAAACAGCTCGTGACGGGCCAGGATTTTCTGCAGCCGGTCAGGCCCGGTCTGGGCAAGGAAATCGTCGTAGAGGCTGAGGTTGGTGCTCATGGAATGGGTCTGTTAGGAGGGCGTCGAAGAAGCGTTTTTGAGTATAGCGGGCGCACCGCGATGGTATTCAGTCGGCCAGCAGATCCCAGCTCAGCGGCGTACCGGCTGCGGCGTCGCGGCGCAAGCGCCGGCCCAGGACTGCATCCATGTGTCGTGGCTCCAGGCCGAAACCCGGCCGGACGCAGCGCAGGTTCGCTGGCGTGAGCCTGTCACCCGCCTTCGCGTCCGCGGCGATGTACAGGGAACGGCGAAACGCGAGCGAAGGCTTTTCCGCGGCTGTCGGGCCATAACTGACCCGGCCCAATGACTGGGCCGCCCGCTCCGTTTCAACGCGCAGCTGCGCAAATTCCGGCGGCTCCAGCGAAAAAGACGCATCCACCCCGCCATCCGAGCGCGCCAGGGTGAAGTGCTTCTCGATGACGCTGGCCCCCAGCGCCGTGGCGGCAACCGCCACGCCGCAGCCCATCGTGTGGTCCGACAAGCCAACCTCGCAGCCAAACAGGCTGCGCAGGTGCGGGATCGTGAGGATATTGGTGTTGTCCGGCGTGGCGGGATAGGTGCTGGTGCACTTGAGCAGCACAAGATCGCGGCATCCGGCTTCACGCGCGGTACGCACGGCCTGGTCGATTTCGCCGACCGTGGCCATGCCCGTGGAAATGATCATCGGCTTGCCAGTGGAGGCCACCTTGCGGATCAACCGCACATCGGTAACCTCGAACGACGCAATCTTGTAGGCGGGTACATCCAGCTGCTCCAGGAAGTCAACAGCCGTTTCGTCAAATGGGCTGCTGAAGCAATGCAACCCATGACCCGCGGCACGCGCCATGATGGGTGCATGCCAGTCCCACGGCGTATGCGCTTCCTGGTACAGCTCATACAGCTGACGTCCGGCCCACAGGCTCTTCGGATCGTCGATCACGAAGCCCGGCATGCGCACGTTCAGGGTCATTGTGTCGGCCGTGTAGGTCTGCAGCTTGATGGCGTCCGCGCCCGCGGCAGCGGCCGCATCCACAATCGCAAGCGCCGTATCCAGCGACTGGTTGTGGTTGCCGGACATCTCGGCGATCAGGTAAGGCCGCTGCCCCGGGCCAATGAGTCGGTTGGAAATTTGCATGGCGGTCTCCATTTTGTCAGGCCGACCGGACAGCACGAACGGCCCCGGTAAAAAGCATGTGCTCCCCCCGTGCATCCGTCACCGTGCTTTCGCTGAAGCCCAGGCGCCGGAAAACCTGCGCCGACGCCGCATTGCCAGGCTTGACACGCCCCAGCAAGGTGCCCTCAGTCACATCAGGGGGTAAACCTGCCTGCAAAAGTCGCGCGCCCAGACCCAGCCCACGAAAGGCTTCATCCATGGAATAGCCGATTTCCCAGCCCGCAGCGGCGCGGTCGAGCCTCACCTGCCCCACCGGCATCCCATTGGGCGCCGTGACGATGGTGATGCGACACGCCTGCGGATCCGCCAGGCGCCGGGCCAGCCATGCGGCATGCCCGTGCGGCGCGATGGGGCTGGCGTTGAAAGCGTTGGCCCGCACCTGCGGATCATTGGCCCAAGCCAGCAGCAGGGCTTCGTCTTGCACGCCTGCTGCCCGCGCGGTGAACGCGGCCCCGGCCCGCACGGCCAGCACAGCCGCCACGCGGGCCGCACCCTGGCCGTCCACCAATTGCCTTGCCCGTTCTGCCAGCTCGCGACGGCGTGGCAGGTCGCCCAGCAGGCTGACAATTTCACCCGCCAGGGCGGACCGCAGGTCAGGCCCGCCCCGCGCCCAGGCTACCGCGCCAGCTTGCGCGAGCAGGGGCAGCGTCGCGGTCTGGTTGTCCGCGACGATGCAGGCCACCGTGGGCGCACCGATGCAGCACCGCTCCCACGTTGCCCCGCCCCCCGCGCCCACCTGCAGGTCATGCCGGGCGAAGAAGCCCGCCATATCCGGCAGGCTGTCCAGCAGGCGGGTGTGAGGCCACCGCGAGCAGAGTTCAGCCAGCGCCGCATGATGGGGCCCCAAGGGCGAGGACACCACCTCCACAGGGCCGGAAAAAGCAGCGTCCTCACGGCAGGCGCGCACCGCGGCAAGGCATGCGCCGCAAGGGTCCGTTCCCCCCATGAAGATGCCAATGCTGCGCACCTCGGGTGAAACCTCGTAGCGGGCCGCTTGCGCGTACACGGCATCCAGCAGGGCAAAGCGCGGCCCCAGCAACGGCTTGGGGCTGCCTTGCAGCACATTTGCATACTTGGCACCCGCCGCAGGCTGCAGGTTGTGGTCAATCAGGACGTCTGCGGCAAGCGGGCGATCGGCCAGGTCATCGATCACCGCTATGCGCGCGCCCGTTTGCCGGCGCAGGACCTGATGCCATCGCGCGTCCAGACCGTAGTGGTCCACGACCACCCAGTCAGGGGACAGCGGGGCCATTTTTTGCGCTGACTCAGCCGCGTCGCTGGCGTCGTCCGCCGGGCCGTGCATCCAAACGACGTCCGCGGCGTTGGTCAGCAACGCTTGCGCCACGGCGTCAATGGGCCGCGAGACAAAGGTGACATCGGCGCCACAGGCCCGCAGCGCGCTGGCAAGCGACAGGCAACGCCGAAGGTGGCCCGAGCCCAATGCAGCCGACGCATCCGCACGAATGGCGACATGCATGGCAGTCCCAGCTAGCCCGCGGGGGGCGTGTAGGCGGTCCGGACCGCAACGCCAGCGGCCGCCAGCGCTGCCTTGGCGCCCGCGGGCGTCTGCTCGGTGAAATGGAACATGCTGGCCGCCGCGACGGCCGAAGCCCCTGCGTCCTGCACGGCCTGGCGCATATGCTCGTAGTTGCCCGCACCGCCGGAGGCGACCACCGGCACGCTGACGGCGCGCACCACCTGCTCCACCAGCGCCAGGTCGTAGCCCTGCATGGTCCCGTCACGGTCAATGGATGTGATCAGGATTTCACCAGCGCCACGCTGCACGGCCTCATGCGCCCATTCAGCAGGGCTGCGCCCCGTGGCGCGTGTGCCCGAATGCGTGAAGCATTCCCAGCCACCCTCGTTGCGCCTTGCATCAATGCTGACCACCACGCACTGCGCCCCGAAGCGGCGGGCCGCCTCGCTGATCAGGTCGGGGGTTTCAAACGCGCCCGTGTTCAGGCAAACCTTGTCGGCGCCAGCGCGCAGCAGTTGCTGCATCTGCACCGTATCGCGCACGCCGCCCCCCACCGTGAACGGCACGAAGCATTCATCGGCAAAATCCGTGACAGATTCAATGTCGGGCGGTTCACCCGATGTGTTGGCGGTGATGTCCACCAGCACCAGTTCGTCCACGTCCCGTGTGTTGTAGACCTTGATCGCGGGCAACACGGGCCCCACGCGGCGCCAGCTGTCAAAACCCACGCCTTTGACAAGCCCCACGCCCTTCCACAGCAAAGTGGGGATGATGCGGATCTTCAGCATGGGTACTCCAGAAAATTCCGCAACACGCGCAAGCCCGCGCGCGAACTTTTCTCAGGGTGAAACTGGATGCCCATGACCAGGCCCTCGGCCACGGCGGCTGCCAGTGGCGCGCCGTATTCCACGGTCGCGGCAACCGCCGGCGCATCCGGCTGCAGCGCGAAGCTGTTGGAAAAGTAAACGTCCGTGCCATCGGGAATGTCCCGCATCAGCGGGTGCGCTGTGCGCACGGTCAGCGAGTTCCAGCCCTGTTGCGGGATGCGATGTGTACAGCCCCACGCATCCAGCCGCTGGACCAGTCCTGCGATCAGGCCCAGGCCGGGCGTGGGCGACCCCGGTTCGCTGCTCTCGGTCCCGGCCTGTGCCAATACCTGCATGCCCACGCAGATGCCCAGCAAGGGCCGGCCGCGCTCCCGCACGGCCGCCGTGATGGCGCCAGGCCAGCCGCCAGCCTGCAGGCGCTCCATCGCGTCCCGGAAGTTCCCCACGCCGGGCAGGATGATGCGCGCCGCGCTGTCCAGCTGCGAGGGCTGGTCTACCACGACAGCATCGGTTCCGAGTGCATGCAGCGCGCGGCGCACGGACCCCAGATTCCCGGCTTCGTAGTTGACGATACAAACCGTCATGTGTTGTCGTAGTTCAGCTTGGTCAGGTTACCGCGCGCATCCTTTTTGAGGGTGCCGCCGGCATCACGCACAAAAATCTTCTTGTTGGTGAATTTGTCGCACAGGCGTATGAATTCATCCACCCCCATTTCCAGCGGCGCAAGGATGTCCGCCAGCGGCTTGCCAAGGTATTCCCATGGAAACAGGCCATCCAGCCGGCGTACCGCATCCAGGCCGTCCTGGCGCGTCAGGCGCCCACGGCGGATGTGCAGGCACGCCAGATCCGTCGCGCGTCCAAAGCCGAACTTCAGGAACTTGAAGTAGTCATGGATGCCGGTCTGGTGGTTGTCCAGGTTTTCGTAGTTGACCATGGACCCCTCCACCACCTTGTCATAGGTAATGAAGCCGTTGGACTGGGCAATCAACGTATTGGACAACCCGTCCCAAGGCAGATAGTGGCCCAGGAAAAGTCCGGTCACGCCGACCCGGGCGAGTTCCTCGTCGCTGGGATAGTGGTAAGGGATCAGGTCCCGCGGCTGAAGGCCGTCCATGCCGACCAGGTCGGAGACGCGCAACCCCAGCAGCCCGCCAAACTCCTCCAGCCAGCGGCGGTTCAGCGTATTGCCCTGGGCCGCCGCGGCCGGGCCACCGTATTCGTTCTGGGAGTTCTCGCCCCAGACGATCAGCGGCACATTGAATTGCACCGCCGCACGCACGGGAATGGTGAAGATGCCCACGTGCTCGGGCCATGAGATATCCCCCACCTGGGTGAGTCCGATGCGATTGAGCTTGGCGCGAACCTTGGGATTGGGCGAAAACTGCACATGATCCACGCCCAGATTCTGAAGATTTTCGATATTGCGCCGGCCCAGCACCGATTCGTCGCACGTGGTGGAAGTCACGCAAAGCGGGTTCAGCCCCAACTGCAACATGCGCACTACCTGGTAGGTGCTGTCCTTGCCACCGCTGACGGGCACGATGCAATCCCAGGTGCTCCCATTGCGATGCCGGTAACGCTCCAGGACGTCCAGCAGTTCCTTGTGGCGCGCGTCCCAGTCAATTTCCTTGCGCCGCTCGTAGCTGCGGCAGGCATTGCAAACGCCCTCTTCATCGAGCTGCAGGTCCGGCTTGGTGTCCGGCATGACGCAGCGCTTGCAGTAGTGCAGCATCTCAGCCTCTTTTTTCCATCAGAAACCAGGTGATGTCGTCCTGGGGGAAGTTGGGGTCGCGCCGGTAGGCAAAACCGTAATCCACCAGCTGCATGTTCGGATGGCGTTCCATGATTTCTCCGGCGAAATCGCGCTTGAAAAGCCGGTCCGAGTGGCCGCGGTAATTGATGGCCACGGGCGCGGGGTTGTAGTACTCACCCACCAGCAGGTACTTGCCTGTGGACTGCACCAGCCGGTCATACACATCGGGCAGGACGTCCGGGTTGATGTGGATGAGCACGCCCTTGATAAGAACCAGATCGAAGGTACGCGATGGCTGGTAGTCCAGGATCGACTGCTGCATGACGTTGGCTGGCCCCACCACCTCACCCAGCTGACGGGCCGCCTCCGGATTGATTTCAATGCCGTACTGCTGTTGCCCCGGATGCAGCAGCTTCAGCGCCCGCAGGTTCATGCCGATGTTGGCCCCGAACTCGATGCAACTGGCCAGCCCGCGCGCCTGGCGCAGCGCCTTGGCAAAAAAATCAAGGTTGGAGGCCAGCAGCGCGTCCCCCTTGTTGCGATCGATGTAGGCGGTGCCAAAGTCACCGGCCCAGAAGGCTTCCTGATCTGTCTTGAAGGTCATGGCTTGTCCTGTGTGCCGCGATTCACGGCCTTTTGCTCGACGTGGGCATTGATTTTGACCCATTCCGGATGCTGCTCCAGCAGCGCCAGCACGTCGGCGATGCCGAAATCGGGCTGGCGCTGGTAGAGCGCCGCAAGGATGCGGGACACCAGTTCAAAGTCCTGGGGCGTATCCACCGTCCAGCGGTGGTGGCTGAGGTCTGGCGACATGGCCAGCGATTGCAGCCGGAAACGTTGCGGTCTCCAGTAAATGAACGGCGTCACATGCTCGCGCTCCTGCGGATCAGTCGCCTCGTCCCCCGCGGCCAGCAATGCCTGCCGTTTCATGACCTCCACGGCCAGGCCATAGGGGTAGGTAGGCTGCAGCATGTTGGACAGGTAGTCGCAACCCGTGTCGGCGAAACGCTGCACCGCCTGATCGATCAGGGCGGGATCCATCAGCGGGCAATCAGAAGTCAGTCGCACGACGGTGGCAGCGTCGAAGAGGCGCGCAGCGTGCACATAACGGGACAGGACATCGGTTTCACTGCCCCGCGTGACATCGCAATGCTCGGCTTCGCAGAGGGCGACCACGGCATCGTCGGACGCCAGCGTGGTCGTGGCAACAACAATCCGGTCCAGGGTGCGCGCGCGGCGCATGCGTTCGAGCTGCCAGGACAGCATGGCGCGCCCCGCGATGGGCATGAGCACCTTGCCCGGCAGGCGGGTGGACGTCATTCGCGCCTGGACGATGGCCACCACGGGCCGGGCCGCGCTCAAGCGGTCAGGGCGCGGCGCAACGTGGCCACGACCTCCTCCTGCTGGGGGTCCGACAGCGTCGGGTAAAGGGGGATCGACATGGCGCGGCGCCCGTAGGCTTCCGCGTGGGGAAACATGCCCGGACCAAACCCCAGCCGGCGGTAGTAGGGCTGCAGGTGGATGGGGGTGTAATGAACGTTGACGCCTATGCCGGCCTCACGCATGCGGGCGAACGCCGTGGCCCGGTCAACGGCCGCCGCGTCGGTCACCTCGACCACGTACAGGTGCCACGAATGGGTGCGATCCGGCAGGACGGCTGGCAAGGCCAGGGGCAAACCCTGAAGCAGCCGCGGGTAACGCGCGGCCAGTGCTTCGCGCCTGCGCTGGAACTGCGCCAGGCGCCGCAGCTGGGACGTGCCGAGTGCGGCCTGCAGATCTGTCAGGCGGTAGTTGTAGCCCAGCCTCTGCTGCTCGTAATACCAGGCACCCTGGTGCTTGTCTTCCAGCTCAGCCGGATCACGCGTAATGCCGTGCGTGCGCAACAGTCGCAGGCGGGCAGCCAGATCGGCACGCCGGGTTGCCAGCATCCCGCCCTCTGCCGTGGTGACGATCTTGACCGGATGAAAGCTGAAGACCGAGATGTCGGCGTGCTCCTGAGCGACGGGCAGCCCCTGGTAGGTGGCGCCAACCGCGTGCGAGGCATCCGCGACGATGGCAAAGCCGTATTGATCGGCCAGCTCGCGCATGCGCTGCAGATCGCACGGCAACCCCGCGAAATGCACCGGAATGACCACCGCCGGCAACTGGCCGGCAGCGCTGGCCAATTCCAGCTTGGCAGCCAACGCGTCCGCGCTCATGTTGCGCGTGACGGGATCAATATCGACGAAATCGACGCTGGCGCCGCAATACAACGCGCAGTTGGCTGACGCGACGAAGCTGTTGGGGCTCGTCCACACGGTCTTGCCCGGACCGACATCAAGGGCCAGGCAGGCCAGATGCAACGCCGCGGTGGCGTTGCACACCGCTACCGCATGCTCCACGCCGTGCAGGCTGGCAAACGCCTGCTCGAACAGCGGGATCGCCTCGCCCTGGGTCAACCAGCCGCTGGTCAATGCCTCGGTAACCGCCTTGATATCCGACTCATCAATGGTCTGCGTGGCGTAGGGGATGTAGGCCATCAGTAAGACCCCAGCCGCGACTCGTTGGCATGGATCCAGGCACGCAGGGCCGGCACATCCATCCATTCGGAATTGTTGTCGCTGGAATAGACAAATCCTTCGGCGACGCGCCTGCCGTCCTTGATGCGTTTGAAGTCCTCGTGCCAGCTGTGGATGGCGGGAAGAATCTTGAAATGTTCCGGATACTCAAAGGTGTAGTGCGAATCTTCCTCGCTGATCATCTGCTCGTGCAGCTTTTCGCCAGGGCGTATCCCCACGATTTCCTGCCTGGCAGACGGCGCCACGGCAGCGGCAATATCCGTCACCTTCATGGACGGGATCTTCTTCACGTAGATTTCACCACCCTCCATGTCTTCAAACGCGTGCCACACCAGCTCCACGCCCTGCTCCAGGGTGATCATGAAGCGCGTCATGCGCGCGTCGGTAACGGGCAGCGTGCCCTTGTCGCGGATGGACAGGAAGAACGGGATGACCGAGCCGCGGGAGCCCATCACATTGCCATAGCGCACCACCGAGAATTTGCAGCCATCGGCCCCGGCGTAGGAGTTGCCCGCAACGAAGAGCTTGTCGGATGCGAGTTTCGTCGCGCCATACAGATTGACCGGGCTGCTGGCCTTGTCCGTGGACAGCACCACCACGCGCTTGACACCCTTGTCAATGCAGGCGTCGATCACGTTCATGGCGCCGTTGATGTTGGTCTTGACGCATTCGAACGGGTTGTATTCAGCCGTGGGAACGATCTTGGTGGCGGCAGCGTGGACCACGCAGTCCACGCCGTCCAGCGCCCGGTACATGCGCTCGCGGTCACGCACGTCACCGATGAAAAAGCGCACGCGCTCGTCGCCCTGGAACTTCTTGGCCATGTCCCATTGCTTCATCTCGTCACGCGAGTAAATGATGATCTTGCGCGGGTTGTACCGCGCAAGCGTCATGGGCACAAAATGCTGGCCAAACGAGCCAGTGCCGCCGGTAACAAGGATGGTGGAGTTCTTGAGCATGTGCAAAGCGACCCTTTGGCTGGTATTTTCAGGCAAGTCGGCCCGCGGCTTCGGCGACGACAGCCGCCACGCGCCCGGCCGCCTGGCCGTCTGACTGGAAAGCGCGCATGGGCTGGGGGTGCGCCAGCACCTGGTCCAGCGTCCGCGGAAGATCAAGATGGGTGGGGCTTGCGTACGAAACGCCCAGCTTGGCCAGGCTGAACCAGGTGTGCACCGATGGCGAGTTTTCGATCGAAATCACCGGCTTGCCCGCCACGGCCGCCTCCAGCCCCACAGTGGAGTTGGTGTTGGTCACAACGCTGGCGGCCAGGATCAACGGATGAATGGGCTCGTTGGGCGGTTCGCTGAAATGCACCTGGGGCTCATCCGGCAGGCGCGGGTACAGCGACCAGTCGCCCGGGTGGTAACGCAGGATCAGCGCGGTATCCGGGCGCGAGCGCACGTAGCGGCGCAGGATGCCCTCGATTTCAATCGGGAAACTGCGTCCTGCCGGAACATCAGTGTCCGGGTGCGCCACCGGCTCCCAGGCGCCCGCATTCAGGATGACCTTCTTCCCCAGCCAGCCCTTGCTTTCCAGGAATTCCTGCGCCCGCGCGGCGTTGGCCTGGTCGAACAGCCCGTCAAACCCGGGGTTGCCCGTTACACGAACCCCCTGCGGTGCAAAGCCGCGGGCCAGCAAACGTTCGCGCACGGATGCTGCAATCACGCAGGTGTACCGTGGCTTCACTGCACGCAGGACGTAGGTGTCGCTGTCCATTCCGAACAGGTCCACCATGCCCACGCTGGGGATATCGCGCTCCACCGCCACCTGCAGCGCGGCCTGTTCGCTGCGCGGCGAATTGGTGGCAACCACCACGTCCGGTAGAAGCTCGTCAAACAGCCTGCGCATGAAATTCAGCGGCAGGAACCCATAACGGCCTTCGCGCGCATACAGCGCCGCGGCACCGGCCTCGCCGTGCTGGGCCACCAGGTCGAGGTAGTTCACGCCAAGGTATGCGACCGATTCAGCCTGGGAGACATCGGGGCTGCTGTTGCCGGCATGGAGCCGGCGGCCATGGGCCTGCGCGGACGGACCATCCACCAGATGCAGGAAGTCGCGATAGCCAAGCGGATGTTCGCCTTCGCGCACGGCGCGGGCGTGGCCTGTGGTCAGGGCCAGCAGCGTGCATTGCACGTCGGGGTGCTGGCGCCGCAATGCCCGCATGACTGGCAGGATCATGGCGACATGCCCGCCGCCGTAGGTGACAAACAGTGCCTTCATTGACCGTGGGGCTTGGCCCATAGCGCGAGCGCCGCCAGCGCGCGCAGTTCGCGGGTGTGGTTGGCCGATCCGTCGCGGTGGCTCGCCAGCAGCGTGTCCAGCCGTGGCCGCTCAAACAGGCGCGCCAGCAGGTGGCTGCCTTGCAGCGTTGCGCGCAGCCAGTCATGGCTTTCGCCACGGAACCATTCCCCGATGGGCACGGTGAACATCTGTTTCTTGCGGTAGGCCAGGTCGTCCCCGATCAGCGGCGCGGCCGCCTTCTTGTACCAGTGCTTCTTGCCGCCCGCGTGCAGCTTGGTGTTGCCGCGCGAGCGAAAGGCCAGTTCCATCATCCGCCAGTCCAGGAACGGCGTGCGTGCCTCGATCGACACGGCCATGCCCATGCGGTCGGGCTTCACGAGGTTGTTGCCCGAAAGCAGCAGTTGCATGTCCAGGTACAACGCCTGGTTGATGCGGTCAAAATGCGCTGCCTCCTCGAACCACGGCCTGGCAGCCACATCAAAACTGTCGATGTCAGCCAGCTGTGCAGCCACCGCAGGCTGGTAGAGAGCACGTTTGGCAGCAGGGGAAAACAGCGATATGGAGTCGAAGTAGCGGCGCCGGAAAACCGCGTCATCCAGTGCATCCACGCCGGGCTGGCCAAAAAACGCGGCGTACTTGTCATAGCCGGCGAACAGCTCGTCACCGCCGTCACCGGTCAGCACGACCTTCACATGCCTTGCCGCCAGCTCGCTCACGCGCAGCGTGGGCATAAAGGAAGCGTCCCCATGCGGCTGGTCCAGGTGGTGCAGCACCTGCGGCCAGCGGTCCAGCATGTTGAGCTCGGCGATTTCGCTGGTGTGCTCGCAGCCGAACCGGCGCGCCGCCTCAGCTGCAAAGGCCGATTCGTCATAGCGCGGGTCGGCAAAGCCGATGCAGAAGGTCTTGACCGGACGGTCCACATGGCGTGCCATCAGGCCCACGATGGTGCTGGAGTCCACACCACCCGACAGGAAGGCACCCCAGGGCACGTCGGCGCGCAGCCGGATGCGCGTGGCGTCGTCCAGCACGGCCATGAACTCCTCGGCCCAGGCGCCGAAATCGTGGTGGCGCTCGCGCTGGTCGGCCAGGTTCCACCAGCGCCGGGTTTGCGTGCTGCCACGGCCCAGGCGCATCCAGGTGCCGGGCATGACGTGGCGTATGCCCTGCCAGATGGTCCAGGGCGCGGGGATGTAGTTGAAGCTGAGGTAGTGGTGGATGGCCTCCAGGTCCACGGCGGGCGGCGCCATGCCGGTCAGCGCCTGCGGCAGGATGGCCTTGATCTCGGACGCAAAAGCCACGCGCGTGCCGTCGTCGGCCACGTACAGCGGCTTGACGCCGATGCGGTCGCGCACGAGGTACAGCGCATCCTCGCGCAAGTCGTCAATCGCGATGGCAAACATGCCGTTGAGCTTGCTGACGAACGAAATGCCTTCGCGCTCATAGAGGCGCAGGATGACCTCGGTGTCCGACGCGGTTTTGAGTACCACACCCTGGCGGCGCAGGTCGGCCGCCAATTCGACGTAGTTGAAGATTTCACCGTTCTGCACAACGGCGATCTGGCCATCATCGGACACGAAAGGCTGGTGCCCGCCGCCCAGGTCGATGATCGACAAGCGCATGTTGCCAATGGCCACGCCGCGCTGCGGCTGGTGCCAGATGCCCCGGTCGTCTGGCCCGCGGTGGGCCAGGCTGCGCGCCATGCCATCCAGCGCTGCATCGGGCAAGGCGCGGCGCTTGCGGTCCCAATAGCCAAAGATGCCGCACATGGTCAGTTCGCTCCCTTGCCGGTGAGCCGCGACAGCGTCCACACCATGATTTTCAGGTCCAGCCACAGCCCCGCCAGCCCCTTGCACTGCGCCACATAGCGCAGGTCCAGCGCCAGCCGCTGGCCTTCGGTGCCATCGGATCTGATCAGCGCCTGCGCCAGCCCGGTGATGCCAGGGCGTACGCTGCAACGCAGGTCCCAGTCCTGCGGGGTGTAAAGCGCACGCTGCGCCGGCACGTCGGGACGCGGGCCGACCAGGCTCATTTCGCCGCGCAGCACGTTGATGATCTGGGGCAGTTCGTCGATGCTGCTGCGCCGCAGGAAGCGGCCCGTGCGCGTGATGCGCGGGTCGTTGTCCGCCGTGTGCCAGGGGCCGATGGCCGCCGCATTGCGCACCATGGTGCGGAACTTGAACATGCCGAACTCGCGCCCGCCTCGGCCCACGCGCAGCTGCCGGAAAAGCACGGGCCCGCCGTCGTCCAGCCAGACCGCCAGCGCGGCAAGCGCCAGCACCGGTGCCAGCAGCGCCAGCGCCACCAGCGCGCCCACGATATCCAGCAGGCGCTTCATGACACGGCCGCGCCGGTGGACAGCGTGGCGGCCAGCTGGGCGATGCGCTGCGCAATGCGCAGGCGATCACTTTCCACCTGCTGCGCGCTGCGCAGCTGCAGCGCCTGTTCGGCCGCGCGCAAGGCGGTCACGCCCGGCGCCAGCGCGGCCGCCGGATCGTCGCCGCGAAACGTGCGCGACAGGATGACCGCGCGAGAACCCAGGCGCAGGTGCTCGGCCAGCACGTCGCGCCCGGGCAAGAGTCCCTCGTCCAGCCGCGCGATGCCGCCAAACCCGAACCTGAGCCCCTGCCGGTGCGCAGCGCCAGCCACGCGGTCCACATGCCCCTGGGCCAGCGGCTCGAACATGAAACGGCAGCCCAGCGACAGGTGCAGGTCGTTCAGCCCCACAAATACCTCGAACAACCCGGGCGTGCCCACCCAGTCGTCCAGGCAGGCCAGGGCCTGGGCCGTCTCCAGCAGCGCGACGATGGGCACCCGCCCCGCGACCAGGCCGGAAAACGCGGCCAGCTCCGCGGCGTGATGGAACATAGGCAGCATGACCAGATCCGCCCCCTGCGCCAGCACGGCGTCCAGCTCGGCGGCCGTGCCGCCGTGCAGCGGGTTCACCCGCACCATCAGCTGCGCCCGGCGCAGCTGGGACTTGACGCGCGCCACATCCTGCATCTGGTGGGTGCTGATGAACGTGTTGTGCCCGGCCTGCCGCTCGGCCTTGCCCATGGTTTCCAGGTCCAGGAAGATGCGCATGCCCTCGATGGCGTCACACTGCCTGGCCAGCGCGGGGTCATTGGTGACTTGAAGCAGGTCGATCATGCGCAGGGATTATCGTTTCAGGGCGGCGCGCAACGCCGGGCTGGCGGTCCAACCGGCCGCCATGACTGCGGCAGTGAACAGGCCGGCAACGGCCAGCACCCCCAGAGGCTGCGTCACTGGCATGTGCGTGCCGGCCAGGGCCAGCACCCCCGCCAGCACCGCAGGCACCGCCATCTCGCGCCACGGCAGCGATTGCAGGGCGCGCGGGCCCAAGGCCCGCAGCAGCACGGCCGCCAGCACGGCCAGCAGGCCCCAAAGCGCCTGCATCACCTGCTGCCCGTCGTGCAGGCCCAGGGCGCCCAGCCCGGCCAGGGCCGCCAGGGCCGCGGCGTAGGCCAGACCGGCCACCTGCAGCCGGCCGATGGTGGCCAGCACCAGCACCGCCACGGCGATCAGGGCCTGGGGCAGCAGCGTCCAGGCGCCCCAGGCCGCCCATTGCGCCACGTTGGCCACCTGCCCGGAGCCCATGCGGCCCCAGCCGAACAGGAGCTCGGCGGCCGGGCCCGCGCCCGTCCAGAGCCCGACCGCCGCGGCACACGCCAGCACCCAGGACAACAGGAAGGCCGCGCGAAGCTGCACGCCAAAATCCCGCCCCTCGGCGCGCGCGCGTGTCAGCGCCGGAAAGGCCAGCGTGGCCACCAGCTGGATGGCCAGCAAGTTGGGCAGCTCCACGAGCTTCCAGGCGTAGTTGAATGTGGCCAGCGCCCCCTCGCCCTGGCTGGACACCAGGCTGCGCGCCAGCAAGACCAGAGCGGCCGGCGCGCCCGCGGCCATGGTGGCCCACAGCCAGATGCGCCAGCCCGGTACCAGCAAAGATGGCGACCGCTGTGCCGCAGCCGCCGGCTCGACGGGGGGCGCCTGCGTGCCCAGGCGGCGCATGCGCCAGCCCAGAAAGGCCAGCCGCAGTACCAGCGCCAGCAGCAAGCCAGCCCCCATCCAGGCGATGGCGCGCGGCCAGGCGCCGGTATGCCCCAGTGCGAGCATGGCCAGCACGATCACACCGGTATGCACGATATTCATCCCGTACATGCCCACGGCGTCACGGTCGTGCTGAAGCCGCGTGTACCAGAGCGATCCGAGCAACGCCAGGGGAACGGCAGGCGCTGCCCAATGCACCGCCTGCGTCAGCAAGGCGGCGTCTGACGCGCCGGGGACCAGCCAGCGCCCGGCCCAGCCCGGCACCACCCACAGGAATGCGGCCATGGCAGTGCCCGCACCCAGCAGCAGCCAGCCCACGTGGCGCTGGCTGCGGGCCAACTGCCCGGACGGCATGCCGGCCCACAGCGGCAACAGCGCATAGCTGAGTGCGCCGGCCGCCAGGATGGCACTGGCCAGATCGGGCAGCGTGAGCATCATCACCACCAGGTCAGCCAGCCCCGTGGTCCCAAAAGTGGCCGCCTGGACCGACTCGCGCAGCAGGCCCAGCACACGGCTGGCCAACAGCAGGGACAGGGAAATCACGCCGGCGCGCAGGTACATGCGCTGGATTATCCCGGCAGGCTGGCGCCCGCCCGGCGGCACCCCCCGCAAAAAACTAAAATAGCAGGCTTTGGCCACGATCTGTGGCGTCACCGGCCTGCCCCATGTCCCAGAACAACGCAACCCCCACCTCCACCGATCTGCCCTCCACCGACGACAACCAGCTCATTGCGGAGCGTCGCGAGAAGCTCAAGGCCATCCGGCAGGCGCAGCAGGACGGCAAGGGCGTGGCCTTTCCCAACGACTTCAAACCGGCCGACCGCGCCGCCAGCCTGCATGCCGCGCATGGCGACAAGAGACCGGAAGCGCTGCTCGCGCAAGGCACCACCGCCAGCGTGGCGGGGCGCATGATGCTCAAGCGCGTGATGGGCAAGGCCAGCTTTGCCACGCTGCAGGACGCCACCGGCCGCCTGCAGATTTACGTGACCCGCGACGACGTGGGCGAAGAGGTGTATGCCGCTTTCAAGCACTGGGACCTGGGCGACATCGTGGCCTGCGAGGGCAAGGTATTCAAGACCCGCACGGGGGAACTGTCGCTGCACGCCAGCCATGTGCGCCTGCTGACCAAGAGCCTGCGGCCCATGCCCGACAAATTCCACGGCGTGGCCGACCAGGAGGTCAAGTACCGCCAGCGCTACATCGACCTCATGATGGACGAGACCGCGCGCGAGCGCTTCAAGGCGCGCAGCAAGGCCGTGAGCTCCATTCGCGAGTTCATGGTGGCGCATGGCTTCCTGGAGGTGGAAACGCCCATGCTGCACCCGATCCCCGGCGGCGCCAATGCCAGGCCGTTCGTCACCCACCACAACGCGCTGGAGCAGGAGATGTTCCTGCGCATCGCTCCCGAGCTGTACCTCAAGCGGCTGGTGGTCGGCGGCTTCGAGCGGGTGTTCGAGATCAACCGGAATTTCCGCAACGAAGGCATCTCGGTGCGCCACAACCCCGAGTTCACCATGATGGAGTTCTACGCGGCCTACTGGAACTACCGCGACCTGATGGACTTCACCGAGGCCCTGATCCGCGACGCCGCCCAGAAGGCGGCTGGCACCCTGGCGCTGAGCTACGGCGGCAAGCCGGTGAACCTGGCCGCGCCGTTCGAGCGGCTGACCATCCGCGAAGCCATCCTCAAGCACACCGATGCGGGCGACAACGTCGACAACCGCGAATGGCTCACCAACGCCCTGCGCAAGCTGGGCCTGAATGAGGAAAAGAACAAGCTGTCCACCCGCTCGCTGGCGGGCCTGCAGGTCATGTACTTCGAGGAAGTGGTGGAAGAAAAGCTCTGGCAGCCCACCTTCATCATGGAGCACCCGACTGAAATATCGCCGCTGGCCCGCGCCAACGACGAGCGGCCCGACGTGACCGAGCGGTTTGAGCTTTACATCACGGGCCGCGAATTCGGCAATGGTTTTTCAGAACTGAACGATGCCGAAGACCAGGCGGCGCGCTTTCACGCGCAAGTCACGGCCAAGGACAGCGGCGACGATGAAGCCATGTTCTACGACCACGACTTCGTGCGTGCGCTGGAATACGGCATGCCGCCCACCGGCGGCTGCGGCATTGGCATTGACCGGCTGATGATGCTGCTGACCGACAGCCCCAGCATCCGCGACGTGATCCTCTTCCCGGCCTTGCGAAGAGAAATTTGACCATCCCCGAAGCGCCTGCGGCGCTTCCCCCTCAAGGGGGCGCCACCAGCGGCCCGGCAAAGCCGGTTCCGCGGTGGCACTGGAATCAAGGCAGCAAAGACAGCGCGTGGATGTACGCAGGCTGCGTCATCAGCGCGTCCCATGACGGTGCCAACGTGACGGGCAACAACGCCAGGCGGCGCAGTTCACTGGCCTCGCTGGCATGCCAGCCGCCCTTGAGCTGGGCTTCAGCCAGGCCATCCAGCAGCTCATCCACCGCATGCCCGCCATCGACCGACTGGTTGCACAGCAGCACCATGTCGCAGCCGGCCGACAGCGCGGCCACGCCGGCTTCGGTGTAGCTCACCTCGCGGCCGTCAATCAGGCGCGCACCCGCCATGCTCAGGTCGTCGCTGAAGATCGCGCCGCCAAATCCCAGCTGCCGGCGCAGGATGTCATTCAGCCAGCGGCTGGAGAAGCCAGCCGGGCGGGTATCCACCCGGGGATAGATCACGTGCGCGGGCATCACGCTGGCAAGCGTGGTGCTCAACCAGCCATAGGGCGCGGCGTCGTCAGCCAGGATGGCTTTCAGGCTGCGCCGGTCGACGGGGATGTCGGTGTGCGAATCGGCCTTGACGTAGCCATGCCCCGGAAAGTGCTTGCCGCAATTGGCCACGCCCGCCTGCAGCAGACCGTGCATCAGGCTCTTGGCGAGCAGTGTGGTCACGCGTGCGTCCTGGTGGAAGGCGCGGTCGCCGATGACACCGGAGCCGCCCCAGTCCAGGTCCAGCACCGGCGTGAAGCTGAAATCCACCCCGCAGGCACGCAGCTCTGCGCCCAGCACGTAGCCGCAGGCCGTGGCGGCGTTGTTGGCCTGCAAGGCGTCCTTCATCCAGAGCTCACCCAAGGCGCGCATGGGCGGCAGGTGGGTAAAGCCGTCGGTACGAAAGCGCTGCACGCGCCCGCCCTCATGGTCCACGCATATCAGCAGGTCCGCGCGAATGGCCTTGATCTGCCGGCACAGCGCGCTGACCTGGGCGCGGTCTTTCCAGTTGCGGCCAAACAGGATGACGCCACCGGTCAGGGGGTGCTTCAGGCGCTTTGTGTCAGCGCGGCTCAGCTCCAGGCCGGCCACGTCGAGGATCAGGGGGGCGTGGGGTGACATCTCAGGGTTCTTTCTTCTCAACCACCACAAAGCTGGCGGCATAGTCGGTTTCATCGGTCACGCTCACATGGGCGCTCAGGCCCTGCGCATCGAACCACGTCTTCAGGCCACCGTGCAGCACGATGGCCGGTTTGCCACTGGGCAGCTTGCCGATCTCGCACAGCCGCCAGGTCATGGGCATGCGGATGCCCAGCCCCACGGCCTTGCTGAAGGCCTCCTTGGCGGAAAAGCGCGTTGCGAGATAGCGGATGCCGCGTTCAGGCCACCGCTGGCTGCGCGCGTGCCAGGTGGCCAGTTCGGCGTCGCTCAGGATCTTGCGGGCAAAGCGTTCACCGTGGCGCTCCAGTGAGGCACGGATACGCCGTACATCGCAGATGTCCGTGCCGATGCCGTAGATCATGGGCCTGGCGCCGCGCGCCCAGCCTGGGCAATGCGCTGCAGGTAGGCCTTGACCGTGGCGTCGTAGCCCAGCTCCAGTGCGTCGGAAATCAGCGCATGGCCGATCGACACCTCCTGCACGCCAGGCACGGCCCGCAGGAAGTCGGTGAGGTTTTCCTGGTTCAGGTCGTGGCCTGCGTTGACGCCCAGTCCGGCATCCAGCGCGGCCTGCGCCGCGGCGGCGAAGCGGGCCAGCACGGTGTTCTTGTCGGCCGTGCCATAGGCGCTGGCATAGCTTTCGGTGTACAGCTCCACCCGGTCGGCCCCTACGTCCCTGACGGCGGCCATGGCGGCGGGGTCCGGGTCCATGAACAGGCTGACGCGCACGCCAAGCGCCTGGGCTTCGGCGATCACCGGCTTGAGCCGCTGGGCGTCAACCGGGAATGACCAGCCATGGTCGCTGGTGAACTGGCCTTCGCTGTCGGGGACGAAGGTGCACTGGTGCGGACGCAGTTCACGCACGAAGTCCATGAGGTTGTGAAAGGGATTGCCTTCGATGTTGAACTCCACCCCAGGCCATGATTTCAGCAGGTGATGCAGTACATGCACATCCTCGGCCCGGATATGGCGCGCATCAGGCCGCGGATGCACGGTGATGCCCTGGGCGCCGGCCTGCAGGCACAGCGTGGCAGCGCGCAGCACGCTGGGGATACCCAGATGGCGCGTGTTGCGCACCAGCGCGACCTTGTTGAGATTGACTGACAGGGCGGTGTGTTGGGTCATAGGGATTGCAGGTCCATCATCATCTGGCGCGTGCGCAGCGTGGCGACTCCGCAATGGTAGTGCAGCAGCACCCGCAGCTGCGGTTTCAGGCCGGCCATGACCTGCGCACAGGCCTGCAGCGTTGCATGAAAAGGCGCCGCGTCGTCCAGCGCCAATTGCAGCAGGTGCCACTGGCGGCCTGTCAGGCTGGCGCGTTCGCCGCCCTGGGCCTGCATCAGCCCGCCGTCGGGCATGAGGCTGTAACGGGCGCTGTCGTCCAGAGGCGCCAGCGTGAGCGTCTGCATGTCCAGCACCGGCAGCAGGCCGATTTCGCGCAGCAGCAGCAGCTCGAATGCCCGCAGCCCGGCCTGCAAGGCCTCGGCCTGGCCGCTGGCCAGCACCTGGACCGCCGCGCGGTAGGCATCAAACAGCGCAGGGTGGGGGTCATCGCGCGCCAGCAGGCGCAACATCAGCTCGTTGAGGTAATAGCCCGACAGCAGCGCATCGCCGGTGGGCATCACATGGCCGCCCACCCACTCGGCGCCCTTGAGCGTGCGGATTTCGGCGTCGCCGCCAAAGGCCACTCGCAACGGCTGCAACGGCAGCAGGATCGGGCGGAAACTCGAACTCGGCCGTTTGGCCCCCTTGGCCACCAGCGCCACCCGGCCGTAATGGCGGGTGAAAACCTCAAGGATCAGGCTGGACTCGCTCCAGTCGTAGCGGTGCAGCACGTAGGCAGGCTCGTCACTGATGCGCTTGACGGCCACGATGGGGCTTTACTCGTAACCGAACGATTTCACGCGCGCTTCGTCATCCGCCCAGCCCGAACGCACCTTGACCCAGAGTTCCAGGAACACCTTGGCGCCCAGCAGTTTTTCCAGTTCAGTGCGCGCATCGGTACCAATGCGCTTGAGGCGCTCGCCCCGCTCGCCAATCACCATGGCCTTGTGGCCATCGCGTTCCACCACGATGGTGGCGGCAATGCGCACCATGCGCCCGTGTTTGGGGCTGGGCTCTTCCTCGAACTTGTCAATGACCACCGTGGACGTGTAGGGCAACTCGTCGCCAGTGAAGCGGAACAGCTTCTCGCGCACGGTTTCGCTGGCCAGGAATTTCTCGCTGCGGTCGGTGAGTTCGTCCTCGCCGTACCACCAGGCCTGCTCGGGCAGGAATTTCTCGCAGATGGCGAACAGGCGCTCAACATCCTTGGCATTCTTGGCCGACATCGGCACGAACTCGGCGAACTCGTGGCGCTGCTGCATGTCGCGCAGCCAGGGCGCGATCTCGGCGCGGCGAACCACCTTGTCCAGCTTGTTCGCGACCAGCAGCGCCGGCGTGCCAGGCTTGAGCAGCGAGAGCACCTTGGCATCGCCCAGCGTGAAGTTGCCGGCCTCCACCACGAACAGGACCAGATCCACCTCGCCCACGGCCCCGACGACGGTCTTGTTCAACGACCGGTTCAACGCCGTGGAGTGGCGCGTCTGGAAGCCCGGCGTGTCCACGAAGATGAATTGCGTCGGCCCGATGGTGCGGATGCCCGTGATGCGATGACGCGTGGTCTGCGCCTTGCGGGATGTGATGCTGATCTTCTGCCCCACCAGCGCATTCAGCAGCGTGGATTTGCCCACATTGGGCTTGCCCACGATGGCGATCAGGCCGCAGCGTTGCCCACCTACGCTCGGGGCTCCCGGCACAGCGTCTTCTGTCATGTCGTTCATTTCGTTCTGGCTTTCAGCGCCAGCAGCATCGCCGCGGCGGCGGCCTGCTCGCCGGCCCGGCGCGAACCACCAATGCCACGCTCGGCCGCGCCCAGTTCGGGTATTTCACATTCCACATCAAAGGTCTGCTTGTGGGCCGCACCCAGCGTCGCGGCCACGCGGTACACCGGCAGTTTCATCTTGCGCCCCTGCAGCCACTCCTGCAACTCGGTTTTGGGGTCCTTGGCAGCTGCCGGCATCTGCGGGTTGATTTCGACGTTGCGCAGCAGCCGGTGCACCAGCGCCTCTGCGGCGGTGTAGCCGGCGTCCAGGTGCACGGCGCCAATCACGGCTTCCAGGCAATCTGCCAGGATGGATGGGCGCTTGTGGCCGCCAGACCGGCTCTCGCCCTCGCCCAGGCGGATCACCGCGGGCAGCCCCAGCTCCAGTGCCAGCTGGTGCAAGGTGTCCTGCTTGACCAGGTTGGCGCGCACGCGTGACAGGTCGCCCTCGGGCATGGCCCGCAAGCGGTCGTACAGGAGCGCCGCCACCGCAAGGTTCAGGACGGAATCGCCCAGAAACTCCAGGCGCTCGTTGTGGTCAGCCGAAAAGCTGCGGTGGGTCAGCGCACGCAGCAGCAACTGCGGGTCGGAGAACGAGTGCTGCAAGCGACCTTGCAGTGCAGACAGACCGCCATCCACGCTATTTGGTTTGCCCGTTGTACTTCAGCAGAAGGTAGGCCGGACCCGAGATATGGATTTCCTTGCTGTAGGCAAACGAGACCGTAGTACGACCATTGTTCTGGGCCACGTCCAGGTCCTTGCCGGAAATCGACTTGATGTCATCGATCTGTGCGGCCTTGTCGAATATCATGCGAACCTCCGCCGGGTTGCTGCCAGTCTTGGCTTTCTCGATGGCCTTGAGCACCGACTGGTATTCCATGAAGGTCGGAAATGCCTGCGCACCGAGGACGCCCAGGCCCGCGAGGATGGCCACCACCAGAATCAGGCCAATCAACGACGCGCCTTGTTGTTTTGATTTTTGCAGAAACTTCATACGCCAACCTTTGCTAGATCTGTTGCTATTCGAACGAGCCAACTCGCTTGAAATTGCCAAAGTTCATCCAGATGAAAAAGGCCTTGCCCACGATATTGCGCTCCGGAACGAACCCCCAGTAGCGCGAATCCAGCGAATTATCGCGGTTATCACCCATCATGAAGTAGTGGCCCTCGGGCACCTTGCACACCACGCCCTCGACACTGTAACGGCAATTGCTCCTGAAAGGAAAGTCTTCAGCCCCGGCCACGAAGGCTGGACGGTCGTCGTCGTTAAGCAGGCGAAAGCGGCGCGCGTCAAAGGTCTCCTCGTACTGCTTGAAGTAACGCATCACGTCTTCGTCGAAAAACTCCGGCAGTGACGCCTTGGGTACCGGCTTGCCGTTGATGGTGAGCCTCTTGTTGAGGTACGCCACCTCGTCACCGGGCACGCCCACCACCCGCTTGATGTAATCCAGGCTGGGTTTGGGCGGATAACGGAACACCATGACATCGCCCCGCTGGGGCTTGTTGCCTTCGGTCAGCCGGGTATTGATGACCGGCAGGCGCACGCCGTAGGTGAATTTGTTGACGAGAATCAGGTCCCCCACCAGCAGCGTGGGGATCATCGAACCCGAGGGGATCTTGAACGGCTCGAACAGGAAGGACCGCAGCAGGAACACCACTGCAATCACCGGAAACAGGCCCGCTGTCCAGTCCAGCCACCATGGCTGCATGATGAGCCGGGTCCGTGCTTCGGACAAGTCGCCATCGACCTGGGTAATGCCGCGGGCAGCCAGATCCGAGCGGCGCTGGGCGTCGTTGGCCTCCAGGGCAGCGACGGCGCGACGGCGCTGGGGCAGGAAGTAAAAGCGTTCAGCCAGCCAGTACAGGCCGGTCACGCAGGTGGCCAGAAACAGCAGCAGGGCAAAGTTGCCCTCGACCAGCCCGGTGTACCAGGCGCCGGCATAGGCGGCAAATGCCGCGAGGATCGCGGCAGTGATGAAGGCCATCATTCTTCCACCTGCAAAATGGCCAGAAAGGCCTCCTGGGGCACTTCGACCGAGCCAATCTGCTTCATGCGTTTCTTGCCTGCTTTCTGCTTCTCAAGGAGCTTGCGTTTGCGGGTGATGTCACCGCCGTAGCATTTTGCCAGCACGTTCTTGCGCAGCGCCTTGATGGTTTCGCGAGCAATGATGTTGGCACCAATGGCGGCCTGGATGGCCACGTCGAACATCTGGCGGCTGATGATCTCGCGCATCTTGCTCACCACGGCCCGCCCCCGGTACTGCGCCTGGGTCCTGTGCACGATGATGGACAGCGCGTCCACCTTCTCGCCGTTGAGCAGGATGTCCACCTTCACCACGTCGGACGGGCGGAACTCCTTGAACTCGTAGTCCATGGAGGCGTAGCCGCGACTGACGGATTTGAGCTTGTCGAAAAAGTCCAGCACGATCTCGCCCAGCGGCATCTCGTAGGTCAGCATGACCTGCTTGCCGTGGTAGGCCATGTTCAACTGTACGCCCCGCTTCTGGTTGGCCAGGGTCATGACAGGGCCGACGTACTCCTGCGGCATGTAAAGGTGCACCGTCACGATCGGCTCGCGGATTTCCTCGATGCGGCCCTGGTCCGGAATCTTGGACGGGTTTTCCACCCGGAGCACCTCACCGTCGGCCTTGACCACCTCATAGACCACGCTGGGTGCCGTGGTGATCAGGTCCTGGTCAAACTCCCGCTCCAGCCGCTCCTGGACGATTTCCATGTGCAGCAGCCCCAGGAAGCCGCAGCGAAAGCCGAAACCCAGGGCCTGGGACACTTCGGGTTCGTAGTGGAGCGACGAATCGTTGAGCTTGAGTTTTTCCAGCGCGTCACGCAGCGAGTCGTACTGGTTGGCCTCGGTCGGGTACAGCCCGGCAAACACCTGGGGCTGGATTTCCTTGAAGCCCGGCAGGGGCTCGGTGGCGGTAAACGCGGCGCCGCCGGTGCCTTGCTTGATCTGGGTGATGGTGTCGCCCACCTTGGCGGCCTGCAGTTCCTTGATGCCCGCGATGATGTAGCCCACCTCACCCGCCTCCAGTGACTCACGCGGCTCGTTGGCCGGCGTGAACACGCCCAGGTTGTCTGCGTTGTACGTCGCGCCGGTGGCCATCATCTTGATCCGGTCACCGCGCGCCAGCCGTCCGTCCACCACGCGAACCAGCATGACGACGCCGACATAGGTGTCAAACCAGCTGTCCACGATCATGGCGCGCAGCGCCCCCTCGGGATTGCCCCTGGGCGGCGGGATGCGCGACACCACCGCCTCCAGGATGTCGTCCACGCCCATCCCTGTCTTGGCGGAACAGGCAATCGCGTCAGTCGCATCGATGCCGATCACGTCCTCGATCTCCGCCTTGGCGTTGTCAGGGTCGGCGTTGGGCAGATCCATCTTGTTGAGCACCGGCACCACTTCCACACCGAGATCCAGCGCGGTGTAGCAGTTGGCGACTGTCTGCGCTTCCACACCCTGGCTTGCGTCCACCACCAGCAAAGCACCCTCGCACGCGGACAACGAACGCGAGACCTCGTAGCTGAAGTCCACATGGCCCGGCGTGTCGATGAGGTTGAGGTTGTAGACCTTGCCGTCAAGCGCCTTGTACTTGAGCGCAGCGGTCTGCGCCTTGATGGTTATCCCACGCTCTTTCTCGATGTCCATCGAGTCGAGCACCTGCTCTTCCATCTCGCGGTCACTCAAGCCGCCACAGCGCTGGATCAAGCGGTCGGCCAGTGTCGATTTGCCATGATCAATGTGGGCAATGATCGAAAAGTTTCTGATGTGATTCATCAACGAGAACGCTTAAGTGATTGAATTAAAACGGCGCTGAAAAGAAAAAAGGGCGCGTCGAGTAGTGACGCGCCCTAAACCAACAATCTATGGCAACTGCGATAGTTGGAACTTCATTGTAGGCAAAAAGCCCTGAACGTACAGTCCAAAAAATCGCAAAACCCGGTCGTTGCAGCGCAGCAACAAGCAATTTATACACAACTTATCAACACCATTGGGAGACAACACTCTGGACAACTTGTGGGTGATCTGTGGATCGGCTGTGAACCGTCCGGATTCATCCCGCATGGTGGTTTAAGCCCCGTCCGATATGTCTGGAATGAGCTCAAGAAAGCTCTGATTCTATCCAATATTGTCGCTAGCACTTCCGAAAGTTAGCGGGCACAAACATTTTGACAGCTCTCACGGGATTGAAAAAAATTTCTGGCGCGTCGCTTTTTTGACTCCTGACACCCAAAAAAGAAAGCCCAAACCCGAGTCCGGGTTGGGGCTACTTGACGTGGCCGGGTCAGGCTGTCAGCGCGCCGGGCGGATCAAGAGATAGGTCGCCAGCTCGCCCCGGCGCAGAAGCACAGGCACAGGCTTGCTGCGATCAGCCTTGGCCACGGCCGCCTCAAACTCTTTCAGGTTGCCGACTTCGGTGTTGCCAATGGCCACGATCACATCGCCTTCGCGGATGCCAGCGCGCGCAGCGCCTTCGGTGGCCGCATCGACTTTCACGCCACCTTTGATCTTGAGTTCCTTCTTCTGCGCGTCAGTCAGGTCACTCACGGCCAGCCCGATGGACTGCGCGGCCGCGGAGGCCCTGGGCTTGACCTCTTTTTCCGGTGCCTTGGCAACGGTCTTGTCGGCCTCCAGTTCCGCAATCACCACGCTCAGGTCCCTTGAACCGCCACGGCGGAACACGGTAAGCGTGCTCTTGCTGCCAGGCTTGGTGTTGCCCACCAGGCGCGGCAGGTCGGTAGCCTTGTCGATGGCCCGGCCATCGAACTTGACGATGATGTCCCCGGCCTCCACGCCCGCCTTGTCGGCCGGGGAGCCGCTTTCAACGCTGCGCACCAGCGCGCCTTGCGGCTTGCCCAGGCCGATCGACTCAGCCACATCCTTGGTGACCTGGTCAATCTGCACGCCAATGCGCCCGCGCGAAACCCGGCCGGTGGCGCGCAACTGGTCGCTCACGCGGATGGCTTCGTCCATAGGAATGGCGAACGAAATGCCCATGAAGCCACCCGAGCGCGAATAGATCTGGCTGTTGATGCCCACCACCTCGCCGCGCATGTTGATGAGCGGACCACCCGAATTACCGGGATTGATGGCCACGTCGGTCTGGATGAACGGCAGGTAATCGCCGGTGTCACGCTGCTTGGCGCTCACGATGCCGGCCGTCACGGTGTTCTCCAGCCCGAATGGCGAACCGATCGCCATGACCCATTCACCGACCTTGAGCCGGTTCACATCGCCGACCTTCACAGCGGGCAGGCCCGCGGCTTCGATCTTCACCACGGCCACGTCGGTGCGCTTGTCGGCGCCGACGATGCGGGCCTTGAACTCGCGCTTGTCCGGCAGCGTGACCAGAACCTCGTCAGCGCCATCGACCACGTGGGCGTTGGTCATGACGTAGCCATCAGGCGTGAGGATAAAACCCGAGCCCACGCCGCGTGGGCGCTCGCGCTCCTCGTCCTGGGGCTGGTTGGGCCGCGGCCCCTGGCGCGGCACGCCAGGCAACGGCTGGCCAAAGAAACGGCGGAAGAACTCCTGCATCTCCTCGTCCATCTGGCCACCGCCCTGGGCTGCATTGCCGCGCGACTTTTCAATGGTGCGGATATTCACCACCGACGGCCCGACCTGCTCCACCAGCTCGGTGAAATCAGGCAAGCCACGCACCTGGGCATGGGCAGGGTGCACAGGCGCCACGGCCGTCACGGCCACCAGAGCCATCGCGGCAGCGAGTACGGGCGTACCCGCCATCTTGAAGAAGTCGAATCGGATCATCATCGGCCTTTCACAATAACCAGGGAATACAGTAGCTGTTGCGGATGGCTCGGCAAATGGGGGCTTATTTGCGCCGCTCAAGGCTTTGTGCGAACGCCTTGAGGGTCTGCGGGGGGACTTCGCCCACCACGGTCAGCCACCAGTCGCCGCCCTTGTCGGCCAGCCTCCGGGCCAGCGTCTGCGTCGCGCCCATGGAGAGCATCAGCTCCTGCGCATGGCGTTGCCGGTCATAGGCCTGCACAAACAGCGACACCGAAGCCAGCCCGTCCGAGAAGATCCACTGGACCGTGTCGTCACGTCCGCCGCCAGCCGGCGGGCGCTTGTAACAGCCCATGGACTTGAACCCGGCCACAGGGGTCTTCAGGACCCAGCCCTGCGCCTCGGCAGTCGTTTTGACCGGATCCGCCCTGTGGACCTTGTAGCCGTCCGTGTTGGCCATCATCTGGGCCAGCTTGTCCATCTTGACCGGGGCGTCCAGCTGCAACTCGGAAAAAGCGGCCTGTTCGATCACCTGCCCGTCTGCATCGAGCGTCTGCAGCTTCACGACCAGGCCTGATTTTTTTTCGCTCCAGATGCGGTAGCCAAAACGCAGGTTGTCGCGCGGATTCAGCTGCACGATATCCGCGTCAAACCCGGCCACGCGCTCACTGCCCGTGACCTGGGCCGCATAGAACTCCGGGATCGTCGTTTCACTGGACTTCAGCAGGCTTGGGAAGAGGCCCAGCGACTCACGCCTTTCCGTGTGCACCACCTTGCTGTCAGGCAGGAAGGTCACCACATGGTCATTGCGCCGGAAGGTGGAGCGCGGTGCGCCCGTCAGGGACTCAACCCTCTCCATCTGCTGGACGCCATCACAGGCATGCCAGATACGGGCGCTGGACAGGTTGCCCGCCGCCGAAGACACCACGAAGGTGCCCATATAGGTGCGCCGGCGCGATGCCTCGTGCATGCGCATGAGCCAGTCGCTGATGCTGCGCTCGCCACCGGTGGGGGTTGTGTTTGAGGGTACAGCCGCAGCGGGCACCTGCGCCCACGCGGCACCAGCGCCGGCCACACAGGCCAGCAAGGCAAGCTGGGCAAGCACGGTTTTCATCGCCCAGGCGACTCAAATGTGGCGTTGCGCAAGAATCCAGCCGGCATCTGCAACGCGGATGCACCACCCGCCTGCCGATGGGCCGCCAGCAACTCATCCAGCCGCGCATCGCGGATCATCACCGGACGGGAGGACTCGGCCTGCATCTGGCGCAGCGGCTGCGGCGCAGCCTGCGCCAGCTCTGCCGCGGCCGGCGGGGCACCCGCCGAGCCGCCCAGTATGTTCCAGGCAATGGCAGCTACTGCGGTGAGGGATGCCACCCCCGCCAGCAAAGGCCAGCCAAAGCCAGGCGCATTGGCCGGTACGCTCCCAGCGGCAACGCGGCTGGGAGCATCCCTGTCATCATGAACCGGCAAGCCCACCGGCACCGCCGGTACCGCCGTGGGGTCATCCTGCAGGCGGGCGCGAAAGCGCGCCACAAAATCGGTGCCGCTGGATGGCGAGGCCAGCTCGGCCGAACGCAACACATCACCCACCAGGTGGTAAGCGTGCCAGGACTCGCGGGCATGGGCATCCGTGGCGAGCGCATCCATGGCGCGCGCGAAAGCCTCGCCATGAAGTTCCCCGTCCGCCAGCGCGGACACCATCTCATCCATGTTTGACATCTTTTCCATCATCACCTCACCAGCGCTTGCCCGACTGGTTCTCCAGCAGGGGCTTCACCTTGGCCGAAATCGCTTCGCGCGCCCGGAAAATCCGGGACCGCACGGTGCCAATCGGGCAATTCATGACTTGCGCAATCTCTTCGTAGCTGAGGCCTTCGATCTCGCGCAGCGTGACTGCCTGACGCAATTCCTCGGGCAAAGCCTCCATGGCCGCATTGACCGTGGCAGCAATTTCCTTGGCGGCAAGCACCGTTTCAGGGGTTTCGGCCGAGGTTAGTTCGTTCTCGACGCCGGAAGTTTCATCGTCATCGTCACCCCCGCGCAACGCGCTTTCCGGCACCAGCGGGTCGCGTTTGAGGTCGCCCAGGGTCTTTTTGGCGGTATTCACCGCGATCCGGTACAGCCAGGTATAGAACTGGGCCTCGCCACGGAACTGCGCCAGGGCGCGGTAGGCGCGGATGAAGGTTTCCTGGGCGATGTCTTCAACCAGGTCCACATCGCGCACCATGCGGCCAATCAGCCGCTCAATCCGGCGCTGGTACTTCAATACCAGCAGCTCAAAAGCCTTCTGGTCACCCGCCACGGTGCGCTCAACCAGCATCAGGTCGGTATCGGCGGGAACGGGAGCGGCGGTCGGGGGCGGAGGCGTCATGGGGTCGCCGCGCGTGAGGGCGGCGGCGCATCAACTATGGCGCGCGAATATACAGCACGGCGCAGGTCATCCCAGCGAATAGGGACACTGGAGCGGTCCACCCACAGCCAGCCACCCGCCCCGCCATCCGGGCGCCAGCGCAGCAACAGGCTGCGTTGCAGGTCCAGCACCACCAGGGGCTGCCCGATAGTGCACGCGCCACGCAAGTGCAACTGCCAGGCCTGGGCATTCCATTGCAGTTCACCGGCTGGCGTACGCCACCAGGCGATGGCCGCCAACACAGCGACCACCACGCTCAGGCCACTGGCCACAGCGAGCCGCCCGGCGCTTGGTGACGCTGCGGCCCAAGCCAAGATCGCGGCCACGCCCAGCAGCCAAATCATCAGACCCAGCAACCCCTGAATAGACGAACGCCCCACCGGATAGGTCACCGCTGGGGCGTTATGCATGGAAACCGCGCTGCCTGACGGTCAGGGCACGCGCTTGAACACCAAGGTTCCGTTGGTGCCACCGAATCCGAAATTGTTCTTCACGGCCACATCGATCTTGAGGTCGCGCGCCTCGTTGGCGCAGTAGTCCAGGTCACATTCCGGATCCTGGTCGAAGATGTTGATCGTTGGCGGACTTTTCTGGTGATGCACCGCCAGTACGGTGAATACCGATTCAATGCCACCGGCACCACCCAGCAGGTGACCGGTCATGGACTTGGTCGAATTGACCACGATTTTTTTCGCGTGATCGCCCAAAGCGGCCTTGATGGCATTGGTTTCGTTCAGGTCGCCCAGCGGGGTGGACGTGCCGTGCGCATTGAGGTAGTTCACCTCGTCGGCATTGACGCCGGCGTTCTTCAGCGCCATGACCATGGAGCGGCGGGGGCCGTCCACATCCGGCGCGGTCATGTGGAAGGCATCTGCGCTCATGCCAAAACCAGCCAGTTCGGCATAGATTCTGGCGCCGCGCGCCTTGGCGTGTTCGTACTCTTCCAGCACCAGCACGCCGCCACCTTCGCCGAGCACGAAGCCGTCGCGGCCCTTGTCCCAGGGGCGGGAGGCTGTCTTGGGGTCGTCATTGCGGGTGGACAGCGCGCGCGCCGCGGCAAAGCCGCCGATGCCGAGGGGGGACACGGTGGACTCCGCGCCGCCGGCAATCATGACGTCGGCGTCACCATAGGCAATCATCCGCGCCGACAGACCAATGGCATGCAGGCCCGTGGTACAGGCTGTCACTACGGCGATGTTGGGGCCCTTGAAACCATACTTGATGGAAACATGGCCTGAAATCATGTTGATGATCGAGGCCGGCACAAAAAACGGCGAAATACGCCGCGGCCCCCGATTGGTCAGCTCGGCGTGCGTCTGCTCGATCATCGGCAAGCCACCGATGCCCGCGCCGATATTGCACCCGATGCGCGTCGCCAGCTCGTCGTCCAGGGCCTCACCCGTGGGCAGGCCACTGTCGGCAACGGCCTGGATGGCTGCGGCCATGCCCAGGTGAATGAAACGATCCATGTGCCGGGCTTCTTTTTCGGGAATGTAGTCCCCGATGTTCAGGCCCTTGACCTCGCCTGCGAATTTGCAGGCAAACGCACTCGCATCGAACTGCGTGATGAGGTCAATGCCGGGCGTGCCAGCAAGCAGGTTGGCCCAGGATTGCGCCACCGTGTTACCCACGGGGCTGACACAACCCAGACCGGTCACAACGACGCGGCGAGACATGCGCTAGAACCTCTTGATGGGCCTGTGATCAGGCCTTCTGGTGGGTGTTGGCGTAATCGATGGCGTTTTGCACCGTCGTGATCTTCTCGGCGTCTTCGTCCGGGATTTCGATGCCGAACTCGTCTTCCAGGGCCATCACCAGCTCGACCGTGTCGAGCGAATCAGCGCCGAGGTCGGCCACAAAGGCTTTTTCATTGGTGACCTGGGACTCTTCCACGCCAAGTTGTTCGGCAATGATTTTTTTGACACGTGATTCGATATCGCTCATGGTTCCCTCGGAGGGTTGTGAATGAATCCGCGATTTTAGCTGGGCCGGGCTGCAGTTCCCGCACAGCCGCCGGACGGATAAACCGGCTGGGTCTGGTTTCAGCGCGTCATGGCGTTCAGGCCATGAACATGCCCCCGTTGACATGGATTTCCTGGCCGGTGATGTAGCCTGCTTGCGGTGACGCCAGGTACGCCACGGCATGGGCGATGTCCGCCGGCTTGCCCAGGTGGCCCAGGGGGATCTGCCCAAGCAGCGCCTTTTGCTGCTCTTCGGGCAGGCTGGCGGTCATGTCTGTCTCGATAAAGCCCGGCGCAACGCAGTTGACCGTAATGTTGCGGCTGCCCAGCTCGCGCGCCAGCGCACGCGTCATGCCGGCCACACCGGCCTTGGCCGCTGCGTAATTGGCCTGGCCCGGGTTGCCCGAGGCACCCACGACGCTCGTGATATTGATGATCCGGCCATACCGCTGCTTCATCATGGTGCGCATCACGGCGCGGCTCATGCGAAATACCGCCTTGAGATTGGTGTCCAGCACGGCATCCCAATCCTCGTCTTTCAGCCGCATGGCCAGCATGTCGCGCGTGATACCGGCGTTGTTGACCAGCACCTGCAAGCCGCCGTGCTCCTTCACGACGGCATCCACCAGGGCTTCGGCACCGGCCGCGTCGTTGACATCCAGCATCGCGCCACGGCAACCTGGAAATGCCGCAAGCGCGGCAGAGATCTGCTGTGCGCCACCGTCAGTCGTCGCGGTACCCACGACCTTCAGGCCGCGCGCTGCAAGCTCATGGGCAATGGCCGCGCCAATGCCGCGCGATGCGCCGGTCACCAGGGCCACCTGGCCTTGCGTGCGGGCGTCAGTCATTGAGAAGACCTTTCGCTTCAGCCAGGCTGGCCGGGTCATATACCGCCAGGCCGGTCAGGCCGGCGTCGATACGCTTGACCATGCCCGCCAGCACCTTGCCGGGCCCGCATTCGACCACACAGGAAATTCCACGCGCCTGGATGGCCTGGATACATTCGACCCAGCGTACCGGGCCAAAAGCCTGGCGATACAGCGCATCACGAATGCGGTCAGCATCCACTTCCAGCGCAACGTCGATGTTGTTGATCACGGGGATGCGCGGCTCGCCGAGTTCCAGGGATTCGAGCCGCTCACGCAGGCGCTCGGCGGCCGGCTTCATCAGGCTGGAGTGAAAAGGCGCAGACACCGGCAAAGGCAACGCACGCTTGGCACCTGCCGCCTTCAGGGCTTCGCAGGCCTTTTCAACGCCAGCCTTGCTGCCCGCGATCACGGTCTGCAGCGGGTCATTGAAGTTGACGGCCTCGGCCACCTCGCCGGTGGCCTGCATGGTCGCTTCACAAACCGCCCGCACCTTGCCGGATTCCATTCCCAGAATGGCAGCCATGGCGCCGGTGCCCACCGGCACCGCATCCTGCATGGCCTGCGCCCGAAAGCGCACCAGCGGCGCAGCCTGGGCCAGCGTCAGGACCCCTGAGGCCACCAGCGCCGAGTATTCACCCAGCGAATGGCCCGCCACCACGGACGGCACCTCGCCGCCTTCGGCAAGCCACGCACGGTAAGCCGCCACGCCGGCAACCAGCATCACCGGCTGGGTGTTGGTCGTCAGCGCCAGCGCCTCCTTGGGGCCCTCGTGAATCAGGCGGGCGACATCTTCACCCAAGGCATCGCTGGCTTCGGCCAGCGTCTGCCGCACCACGGGGTGGTCGCCCCAGCCGTCCAGCATGCCTACGGACTGCGAGCCTTGCCCCGGAAATACAAAAGCAAATGACTTCATGGATCAGTACTTGAGAAGGACAGCGCCCCAGGTAAAGCCACCGCCAACGCCCTCCAGCATGAGGGTGTCGCCTTTGCGGATCTGCCCGGCGCGAACCGCGGCGTCCATCGCCAGCGGGATGGATGCTGCCGAGGTGTTGCCGTGCTGGTCCACCGTCACCACGACCTTGGACAGAGGCAGCTTCAGCTTTTTTGCGGTGCTTTGCATGATGCGGATGTTGGCCTGGTGCGGAATCAGCCAGTCAATATCTGCGTCCTGCAGGCCGGCCTTGGCCAGCGTGGCGCGGGCGGAGTCTTCCAGCACGCCCACCGCCAGTTTGAAAACCGCCTGGCCGTCCATCTTCAGCAACGGATCACCCAGAACCTTGCCGCCAGACACGGTGCCTGGCACACACAGAATACTGGCGTGCTTGCCATCCGCATGCAGGTCGGTGGCCAGGATGCCTGGCGTTTCAGAGGCCTCCAGCACGACGGCACCCGCGCCATCACCAAACAGGACGCAGGTGGTACGGTCGCTGAAATCCAGGATACGTGAAAAAACTTCGGCGCCAATCACCAGCGCCTTGCTGGCCGTGCCCGTCTTGATCAACGAGTCCGCCACGGTCAATGCATAGACAAAGCCGCTGCACACGGCCTGCACATCAAAAGCAGGGCAACCGGCGATACCCAGCTTGTGCTGCAGGATGGTCGCCGTGGACGGGAACACCATGTCGGGCGTGGAGGTCGCCACGATGATGAGATCGATGTCCGACGCCTGGAGCCCCGCGGCCTGCAGCGCATTGCGCGCGGCCTGCAGCCCAAGGTCGCTGCTGGACACATCGGGGGCCGCAAAGTGGCGCGCGCGAATGCCTGTGCGTTCCACGATCCATTCATCGCTGGTTTCAACACCCTTGGCAGCCAGCTCGGCGGCCAGGTCGGCGTTGGTCAGCCGGCGCGGCGGCAGATAGCTGCCGGTGCCGGTGATGCGGGAATAACGGTTCATCAGGTCAGGGTAGCCGCTTCCGGGGCCTGCACCAGCGCTTCGGCACTCTTCAGTAGTGGCGCTGCGTGCGCAATGCGGGCCTGGACGCGATCCAGTAATTGGTGTCGGGCTGCATCATACGCCCGGTTCAAGGCCTGCTCGAACGCCAGCTCATCGGCCGAACCATGGCTCTTGAACACCAGTCCGCGCAGGCCCAAAAGGGCTGCGCCGTTGTAGCGGCGATGGTCAACCCGGTTTTTAAATGAAGATAGGACCGGATAAGCAATGATGGCGGCAATTTTTGCAAACACGTTGCGCGAAAATTCGGCCCTCAAGAACCCGCCGATCATCGAAGCCAGGCCCTCGCTCGCCTTCAGCGCCACATTTCCCACAAAGCCATCGCACACCACGATTTCCGTGGTTCCCTTGAAAATATCGTTGCCCTCGACATTTCCGTAAAAATTCAGATCCCCAGAATTGGCAGCAGATCGCAGAAGTTCACCCGCCTTTTTTATGGTTTCGCCACCTTTAATGACCTCTTCACCAATATTCAGCAAGCCGACAGAGGGGTTCTGGTTGTCATTGAGCGCAGACACCAGCGCTGAACCCATCACGGCAAACTGCAGCAGGTGTTCAGGGGTGCAATCCACATTGGCGCCAAGATCCAGCACAGTGGTCGCACCACCGGTGGCATTAGGTAACTGCGTGGCAATGGCCGGCCGGTCTATACCATCCACGGTTTTCAACAGGTAGCGCGCGATCGCCATCAGCGCGCCGGTGTTCCCGGCCGACAGGGCCGCCTGGGCAGCGCCATCCTTAACCTGCTGAATCGCCACGCGCATGGACGAATCCTTCTTGCGGCGCAGCGCCACTTCAACGGGGTCGTCCATGGCGACCACCTCAGTGGCAGCCACCACGCTGGCCCGCTCGTGCGTGAACGCGCCCAGGGCAGCAGCTTGCCCGACCAGCAGCAGGCGGGCGTCAGGGTGGGAATCAAGAAACTGGCGGCACGCGGTGAGCGTGACGCGGGGGCCGTGGTCTCCCCCCATGCAATCGACGGCCAGAGTAATCATGGGACCCAACTGTAGAGCACGACGCGGGGGCGGCCATCAAGACAAAGGCCCGTAGCCGCAGAAATGCAGCGCCGGGCCTCTGGATGGAAAGAACGGAATCAGGCTTCGGACTTGGTCTTCAGCACTTTGCGGCCACGGTAAAAGCCATTGGGGCTGATGTGATGGCGCAGGTGGGTTTCGCCCGTGGTGGGTTCAACGGCAATGCCCGGCACATTCAGGGCATTGTGCGAGCGGTGCATGCCACGCTTGGACGGAGACTTTTTGTTCTGCTGGACGGCCATGAGGGCTCCTGGAGAAATGGCTGCTGCGATGAAGCGCAACAAGCGGGTTAAATGTTGGACAGAAGTCGGTTCAGCCGCGCAAATCGGTTGGGGCGAAGTACGCGAAGCCCACGATTATAGCCCAACTTGTTGATTTAATTGCCTTTATCGGCCTTGAGCTTTTGCAGGGCTGCAAATGGATGAGGCTTTGCCGCAGCCTGCGCCTCGAATTCGGCGTCAGTGGCCACCAACTTCACCTCTGTTGGACACACCTCATGGCGCGGAACGGCCGGCATCTCCATCAGCAGCTCATCCTCCACCAGTTCCACCAGATCAAATTCACGGCTGAGCACCAGCAGATCCTCTTCGGACTCATCGTCCTGCGCCAGGGCGGTGGCTTCATCGGCCACGAAACGGAATGCGCGATCCACCGTCAGGGTCACATCCACGGGCGCCAGGCAACGCTGGCAGGTCAGTGGAAGCACCGCGCTGGCTTTCAGGTGCAGCCAGACCTGCGGATCACCCCCGGTCACGGCCACGGCCTGCCCCTGCGCTGTCCACTGCACGGGCAAATCGGCACCCTCGCCCCGTGTTTCGTCCAGCAGGCGGCTGCGCTGGCGCAGGGGTTCACGCCCCGCCAGACTGGCGCCCTCGCGCGCGAAGGCCGCCACGTCCAGCCTGCTGGCCACAAACTCTTTGCTCATGAGCCCAGTGTAAGAGAATCACCGCATGCCCAGCCCCCAAGACCGTACGCTCATCCTTGGCTCCACCTCGCGCTACCGCCATGAACTGCTGTCGCGGTTGCGCCTGCCGTTCGAGGTGGCGTCACCCGACGTCGATGAGACGCCGCACGCCGGGGAAGCGCCCCGGGCCCTGGCGCTGCGCCTGGCGCTGGCCAAGGCACGCGCCGTGGCTGCGCGCTTTCCGCAAGCCGTGGTCATCGGCTCCGACCAGGTGGCCGACTTGGCCGGGCAGGCGCTGGGCAAGCCCGGTGACCATGCGCGGGCGACGGCGCAACTTCGCAGCATGCGGGGCCAGACCGTGGTGTTCCAGACGGCCGTGGCCGTGGCGTGCCTGGACAGCGGGTTTGAAGAAGTGGACATCGCCGCCGTGCAAGTGCGCTTTCGGGATCTGGACGACGCCGAAATCGAGGCTTACCTGCAGGCGGAACAGCCCTACGACTGCGCCGGCAGCGCCAAGAGTGAGGGCCTGGGCATCGCATTGCTGGCATCCATTGAGAACGACGACCCCACCGCCCTGGTGGGGCTGCCACTCATCCGCACCTGCCGCATGATCCGCGCGGCCGGCATCCAGGTGCTGTCATGAGCGCCACCAAGGGCCGCCTCTACCTGGTACCCGCGCCACTGGACTTTGGCTGCGACAGCCAGGCAAACCTGTCCGACACGCTGCCCATGGCCACGCTGCAGGTGGCTGCCCGCCTGGGCCACTGGATCTGCGAGAGCGCCAAAACCACGCGTGCCTACCTCAAGCGGGTGAACGACATCGCGCCACTGGCGCAGCCGTTGCAGGCGCTGAGCCTTCAGGAACTGCCACGCGACGTCCACAAGAAAGGCGATCTGGCCGCCCCGTTTGACGCGCGTCCCCTGCTGGCACCGGCCCTCCAAGGCCAGGACATGGGTCTGGTCAGTGAAGCCGGCATGCCAGCGGTCGCGGACCCGGGCTCGTCCGTCGTGCGCGCCGCCCATGACCTGGGCATTGAGGTCGTGCCGCTGGTCGGGCCGGTGTCGTTGCTGCTGGCGCTGGCGGCCAGCGGTCTCAACGGGCAGAACTTCGCTTTTGTGGGCTACCTGCCGCAAGACGCGGCGCAGCGCAGCCGCCGGCTGCGCGAACTGGAATCATTGGCGCTCAAGAGCGCGCAGACGCAGCTGTTCATTGAAACACCTTACCGCAACACAGCTCTGTGGCAGGCCCTGCTGCAGACGCTGCAGCACAACACCCGGCTGGCAGTCAGCAGCGGCCTGACGCTGGCCTCGGCCCACAGCCGCAGCGACACGGTGAAGGGCTGGAAGCACAAGCCGCAGCCCGTGGCCAATGACACGCCAGCGGTGTACCTGATCGGCCGGTAGGCGGCCGGGGCTGAGCCGCTTACCGTTTGTTTGCCCCTCGCGATCCCGCTTCAGCGGATGGCAGGCAACGTCTTCAATGCGCGCACGGCACCTTCGCCCACGGCCGCGCCAAATTTCTTGGCCAGCCGTTCGGCCACGTTGTCACGCCGCGTGTAGTCCACCAGGTCCTCGGCCTTGACCACCTCACGGGCCACGTAGTCCAGGTTGCCCAGTTGGTCGGCCAGGCCGAGTTCAATGGATTGCTGGCCCGTCCAGAACAGCCCGCTGAACAGTTCGGGCGAGTCCTTGAGCCGTTTGCCACGACCGGCCTTGACGGTGTCAATGAACTGCTGGTGGATCTGGTCCAGCATCGCCTGCGCGTAGGCGCGGTGCTTTTCCGTCTGCGGGCTGAAAGGGTCCAGGAAGCCCTTGTTTTCTCCGGCCGTCATCAGCCGGCGCTCCACGCCCAGCTTGTCCATGAGGCCGGTAAAGCCGAAGCCGTCCATCAGCACGCCGATGCTGCCGACAATGCTGGCCTTGTCCACGAAGATGCGGTCGGACGCGGCGGCGATGTAATACGCCGCCGACGCGCAGGACTCTTCCACCACCGCATAGACAGGCTTCTTGTACAGCGTCTTGAGACGGCGGACTTCGTCATTGATGATGCCGGCCTGCACCGGGCTGCCGCCGGGCGAATTGATCAGCAGCACCACGGCCTTGGCGCCTTCGTCCTCAAACGCGGCGCGCATGGCTGCAACGATGAATTCAGCGCTGGCTTCGGTGTCGGCGGCGATTTCGCCCTTGATTTCCACCACCGCGGTATGGGGCAGGCTTTTGTCGGTGGACGGCCCGCCACGGAACATCAGCATCCAGATCAGCACCACAAAGAATGCCAGCCAGGCCAGCCGCACAAAGCTGCGCCAGCGGCGGGCCGCACGCTGCTCCTGCAGCGCCGCAAAGGCCAGGCGCTCCAGCGCCGATCGCTCCCAGCCCACCGCCTCGGCGGGCGCCGTGGATGCTTTTGCGGCTTCGGGAGCCGAAGGCGCTGGCGGCAGCCCGTCGTCGGGCGTGGGGCTGCCAGGGGATTGGTTGTCGTTCATGTCAGAAGGCTACGGGTTTCAGGTTGAAGGCAGTATGCCAGTGGACCACGCCGTCATGTTCACTCAGGGCGATCTTCACCAGGCCGCCGCGGCAGGGCCCGCCGCCACAGGCGCCGGTATCGGGCTGGTACGCCGCGCCATGGGTGGCGCACAGCAACCATTGGCCGGTGTCGTCGAAAAACCGGTTGGGCTGGTAGTCCAGTTCCATGGCGACATGGGTGCAACGGTTCAGATAGGCATGCACGGCGCCCCGGTAGCGCACGGCAAATGCGCGGCATGTCTGCCCGCCGTACACCACGTCAAACGGCACGGCATCACCGCCGTCCCGCAGGTCTGCGGACTGGCACAAGGCGATCGCTTCGTCCATGGTGGCACCTCAGGCGTTGGCCAGCAGCCACTGGTGCAGCTGGGGCACGGAGTGCGCCACGAAGCGGGGGTTCAGGGCATGGAACGCATCCGGCTCATGCGCACCATAGCTCACCCCCACGCTGGCACAACCCGCATTCACGGCCATCTGCAGGTCGTGCGTGGTGTCACCGATCATCAGGGTGCGCCCGGGCTCCACGCCAAATTCACGCATCAGCTCGTGCAGCATGCGCGGATGCGGCTTGCCAGCGGTTTCGTCGGCCGTGCGCGAGCCGTCGAACATGCCCCGCAGTTCCACGGCCTGCAGCGCTTCGTCCAGGCCACGCCGGCTCTTGCCCGTTGCCACGGCCAGCAGGTGGTGACGGGCCTTGAGGTCGGCCAGCAGCGCCAGCACGCCGTCAAACAGGCTGATGTCGTTCTGGTGCTGGACGTAGTGGTGGCGGTAGCGGGCGCCCAGCTCGGGGTATTTTTCGGGCGGCACATCGGGCGCCGCATGCGCCAGCGCCTGCATCAACCCCATGCCGATCACATAGGCCGCGTCCTTGTCGGACGGCAGGGCGCCGCCCACGTCCGTCACAGCCCGCTGGATGCAGCGCACGATGATCTTCGTGGAGTCAAAAAGCGTGCCGTCCCAGTCGAAGGCGATGAGGTCAAACTGTCGTTGCTGCGGCATGGTCCACGAAGTGTTGGAGGTCAGCGGGCAACGGCGCCACAAGCTGCACGCGCTCGCCGGTGACCGGGTGGTTGAACTGTAACCGCCAGGCATGCAGGAACATGCGCTTCAGGCCCTGCCGGTGCAGGGTTTTGTTGAGCTCGAAATCACCGTATTTGTCGTCGCCCGCGATCGCATGCCCCTGCGACGCCAGATGCACCCGGATCTGGTGTGTGCGTCCGGTCTTGATCGTGACCTCCAGCAGGCTGAAGCCCGGCAGCCTGCGCGCCACCTTGACGAGCGTGATGGACCGCATGCCGTCGGGGTCGTCCTTGGCCACCACTTTCACGCGCCGCTCGCCGTCGGCCTGCAGGTATTTGTGCAGTGGCACGTCAATGACCTTGCAGCTGGCCGGCCATTCACCGGGCACCAGGGCCAGGTAGGTCTTGCCGGTTTCGCGCTCGCGGAACTGGTCCTGCAGGCGGGTCAGCGCCGAACGCTTGCGCGCCACCAGCAGGATGCCCGAGGTTTCGCGGTCCAGCCGGTGCACCAGTTCCAGGAACTTCGCCTCCGGACGGGCCTGGCGCAATTGCTCGATGACGCCAAAACTTACGCCACTGCCGCCATGCACCGCCACGCCGGCCGGCTTGTCGATGGCCAACACCGCGTCGTCTTCCAGTAGCACGGGGAATTCCCGCGCGGGCGCCGGCCTGGCGGCCTTGCTGTCCGCCGCCTGCGAGGTGCGCACGGGTGGCACCCGCACCACATCGCCCGCCGACACACGCGTGTCGGCGCCCGCGCGGCCCTTGTTCACCCGCACTTCGCCGCTGCGGATGATGCGGTACACATGGGTTTTGGGCACGCCCTTGAGATGACGGATCAGGAAGTTGTCCAGCCGCTGCCCGGCTGAATCTTCGTCGACCGTGACCGATTTCACCCGGGGGCTTGCAGGGGACTCTTCGCCCCCTATAATGTGTTTCACTAGCGTAACGCTGTAAGTGGTTGATTTGTCTGGAGTTTAGTCCACCCCTTCACCACCCGCCACGCTGGAAGGTCGATGCCACTTGTTGCATCGCTTGCAAACTGAAGGCCAACGCCGACAGTGGCACGCGTGGCACAAGCCAAGCCGACGCACTGAAACACTGATACGGAATACCTCAGTCCACCAGCTGTTCGCTGGTGGGCGGATCAAAGCGAGAATTTGTTGTGTTGATGACGCTTTTGCTTGCCTTCTGGCGGTGGCTGACAGCCCCGCGCCACGGCATGGATGCGTCTGCCGCCCGCCGCTTGCGCGCGCGGGCCGCCACGAAACATGTGGCGCCCCAGCACCCCGTCCCCCTCGCCCCCATCCATGCGCCCTTGTCCCGCCTGCTGATCTAGTCAGCGGGCGCGACGCTCCGGCAATTCCCTTCGTTTCATAGCGCGTCAGTCCGGCATCGTTGCCCGTACAGGGCATGTGATGTTTTGAAGAACGAACAAGGTGACGCCATGAAGCGCATGCTGATCAATGCCACGCAGGCCGAAGAACGCCGGCTGGCCATCGTCGATGGACAAAAACTCCTCGACTACGAAATCGAAATCGAAGGGCGCGAACAGCGCAAGGGCAACATCTACAAGGCGGTCGTGACCCGCGTGGAGCCCTCGCTGGAAGCCTGCTTCGTGGACTACGGCGAAGACCGTCACGGCTTTTTGCCCTTCAAGGAAATCTCCAAGCAGTATTTCCAGGGCAACGTGCCGCCCAGCCAGGCGCGCATCAATGACGTGATCCGCGAAGGCCAGGAACTGCTGGTCCAGGTCGAGAAGGAAGAACGCGGCAACAAGGGCGCGGCGCTCACCACCTTCGTGAGCCTGGCCGGGCGCTATGTGGTGCTGATGCCCAACAACCCGCGCGGCGGTGGCGTCAGCCGCCGCATCGAGGGCGACGACCGCGCCGAACTCAAGGAGGCGATGGACCAGCTGGAATATCCCAACGGCATGTCCATCATCGCGCGCACCAACGGCATTGGCCGCGCGGCCAACGAACTGCAGTGGGACCTGAATTACCTGCTCAAGCTGTGGAACGCCATTGACGGCGCCACCAAGGGCGCCAAGGGCGCCTTCCTGATCTACCAGGAATCGAGCCTGGTGATCCGCGCGATCCGTGATTACTTCAATCATGACATCGGCGACATCCTGATCGACACCGACGACATCTACGAACAGGCGCAGCAATTCATCGCGCACGTGATGCCCGAGCACGCGGCCCGCGTCAAGCGTTACCGCGACGATGCGCCGCTGTTCAGCCGGTTCCAGATCGAGCACCAGATCGAATCCGCGTACGCCCGCACGGTGCAGCTGCCCAGCGGCGGCGCCATCGTGATCGACCACACCGAAGCGCTGGTCAGTGTGGACGTCAACTCGGCACGCGCCATCAAGGGCGGCGACATCGAAGAGACCGCCACCCGCACCAACCTGGAAGCCGCCGACGAAGTGGCGCGCCAGATGCGCCTGCGCGACCTGGGCGGACTGATCGTGATCGACTTCATCGACATGGAGGAGTCCAAGAACCGCCGCGAAGTCGAGAACCGCCTGCGCGATGCGCTGCGCCAGGACCGCGCCCGTGTGCAGTTCGGCACCATCAGCAAGTTCGGCCTGATGGAGATGAGCCGGCAGCGTCTGCGCCCTGCCTTGAGCGAAGGCGCCTCCATTCCCTGCCCGCGCTGCGGCGGCTCCGGCCACATCCGTGACACGGAATCCTCCGCGCTGCAGATCCTGCGCATCATCCAGGAAGAGTCCATGAAGGACAGCACGGCGTCCGTGCTGTGCCAGGTGCCGGTGGAAGTGGCGTCGTTCCTGCTGAACGAAAAGCGCACCGAAATCGCCAAGATCGAACTCAAGCAACGCATCAGCGTGCTGCTGGTGCCCAACAAGACGCTGGAAACGCCGCACTACCGCCTGGAGCGCCTCAAGCACGACGACCCGCGCCTGGACCGCATCGAGGCCAGCTACACGATGGCCGAGGAAATCGAAGACCCGACCACGGTGACGCGCCGTTCGCAGGAGCGCCACAACAAGCAGGAACCCGTCATCAAGGGCGTCCTGCCTGACGCACCCGCCCCGATCGCCGTGCCCAAGCCCGAGCCGGTGGCGGCGCAGCCCGTGGCAGCCAAGGCACCGGTGGCTGCACCGGCGCCCGCAGAAACCGGCTTCTTCGGCTGGATCAAGGGCCTGTTTGGCGCCAGCGCACCGGCAGCTGCACCCGTTGCAGCGCCCGCTGCCGCCGCCGCCAAAAAGGAAGAGAAACGCGAAGGCCGCGGCGCGCGCGACGGTGAACGTCGTGACGGCCGTGGTGGCCGCGGTGGCCGTGACGGCGAGCGCCGTGATGGCCGCCGGGGCGAAGGCCGCGGGGACGGTCGCGGTGAAGGCCGGACCAGCGAGGGCCGTGGCAGCCGTGATGGTGAGCAGCGCCGCAACGAGCCGCGTGCCGAAGGCGCCGAGGGCTCCGCACGGCCGGAAGGCCGCAACGGCCGCGGTGACCGCCAGGGCCCGCGCGAACGGCGGGAGGGTGGGCGCGAGGGTGGGCGCGAAGGCACCCGCGACGCAGACAGCCGCACACAAACTGACGGCGCACAGGGCGCACCGGCAGACGCTGCCGCCGGCGCCGAGCGCCAGGACCGCGCGCCGCGCAACGGCGAACGCCGTGAACGCGGTGAACGCAGCGGTGAGGGCCGGCGTGAACGGGGCGAGCGCGGTGAGCGCCGCAACGACCGTGGCCCGCGCACCGATGAAGCACCGGCTGGCGCTGGCGCCACGGTAGCCACCGTTGCCGACACAGGCACATCGCAAGGCGCGCCCATGGCTGACGCCGTGCTCGAATCGCATGCCCACCAGGACGCACCGCGCGATGGCCTGCCCACGGGCCAGCCCACGGACGACAACGGTGAAGGCCGTCGTGACCGCCGCTCGCGTGACCGTTATGGCCGCGACCGCCGCGAGCGGGGCGACCAGCGCCCGGCGCGCGATGCCGAGGCGCCGCAGGACGAGGCTGCCCAGCCGTCGATGTTTGATGGCTTTCGCACTTCGGCGGTGGCGCAGCCCGTGGCAGCCGCCACCGTTGACGCACCTGCCGTGACGCAGGATGTGGCGCCCGCCCCGTCCGCAGCACCTGCACCGGCTCCAGCACCGGCAGCAGCCCCCCGCGCCACCGCACCCGCTGCGGCCCCGGTGCAGCCGGCACCCGCGGCCAAGGCACTGCCGCGCGTGCAGGCATTCGAACTGCCGGTGGACGAATTGGCACGCATCGCCGAAAGCTCCGGCCTGCAGTGGGTCAACTCAGATGCCGCGCGCATTGCCGCCGCGCAGGCAGCCATCGCCGCCGAGCCCAAGCCGGTCCATGTGCCGCGCGAGCGCCCGCCGGTGGTCGTGCTGGATGAAGGCCCGCTGGTGCTGGTGGAAACCCGTCGCGACCTGCGCGAGATGACGCTGCCCTTCGAACAGAACGCTTCCTGAAGCAACCATGCCAGGCGGTCATGCCGCCACGAACCAGGGGCCACGCAAGTGGCCCCTTTTTTTTCAGGCCTGCGCCGGGATTACTTAGACAACCCAACCGGGTTGCGCTTGATTAGAGTACCCATGCGCGCACTGGAAGGCCATGCTGTCCTTGCTGTAAGACGCTGACAAGCATTGACCGCCGCGACTGCGAGCGTGCAATTGAGCCTTCACGAGTCGGTCATCATGATTGACGACGTTCCCACAGCAGATGCTGCACCAACTCCCCCGACGCACGGCATCCCAAACCGCCTGCCATTGGTGCCCCGACGAACACTCCCACTCATACTTCTCCCTTGCTCCAACGTATGAGGGTGAGTGACAATGCCCGCCTCTCTCCCGCGCAACTGCTTGCATATCGGAAACAGACCATCTCTCAGATGGTGTCCATTCAACGATCTCGACCTCCTGCCACGGCCTGAGCATCGGCGCCAAATCAGCAAATTTGGAGATTCGTTGATGAAGCCACTGAGGCATTTGTTCTGGAGAAAGCTCGCGCGGCACCCTCAACAACCTCACATCGCGCTTCTTGCAGGCTGCGAACTTGACTTGATCACGGTAGATCTGTTCCTTGAGCCGCTCTTCCGTCATCTTGAAAAGGCCAACGACCTCGTAATGCTGATCTCCCTGGTACTCGAACGCCAGTTTGAGATCGGCGTTGTATCCGTCCAGCTGCAGGCGACGACCAGTTCTGGGATTCACTAGCCATTCCGGGAAGCTGCTGTCGAACTTGCTGCCAAGCAGTTCTTCGATCGCTCGCCGAACAAGCCGCTCCTTCAGGCCGCTGGAACAGACAGCACACCAAGTGCCCGCGTTGACAACGGCGTAGAAGGGGGCCAGCCACTCGTGGCCGGCGGCACAGCGCCAAGTCATCTTCGTTTCGTTATCCAAGTAGCGGCTCTCTAGGCACTCGCCGCCCTTTCCCGCAGCAGCCGATTGCGCCTTGGCCAGCTGCTCGTGAGCATCGCGCTGTGTGCCAACGCATCTGCCACACCACCCGTCGCGCATCAAGCCGCGCAAGACACGCCCCAAGAATGGACCGCTGCCGTGGACGAAGCTTCGGGCGGGTGTTCTCGCGGTGCTGCGGGCCCACGGGAGCTGGATGACGTACGAGGAGATCGCGCAAGCGGTCCTTAAGCGAGGCGGGGTGAGCCTCCAAGGCGCGTCGATGACGCTGTTCAGGCAGCGCATTCGTGAAGGCTGCTGGTTCCTTGTCAAGGATGGCTACATCGAGAAAGAGACGTCCCTGCGCCCCACTGAGAGCGCCAAGCTTCAACGCTTCCGGCTCTCCTCGAAGCGATTCCGCAGGGCTACGAAGGGAAGCGAATGAACAGAGTGAGGGACATCGTGCTCCGTAGTGTCAGAGATGTAGACCATCACAACGGCCCGATGCACTTGGGGTGGAACTGCACGCCGGACGCCGCAGCGCATCTGTTCGACTCAAGGCCGGGTTGGCGACCGAAGACCAGATGAGCCCGGCCAAGGGTCGTAGCCGCAAAGGGCGGTACGACGTGCGGATGTTGACCTGCCGCCGTACAATGAGGCCAAGCGCTCCGCACTCTACAGCCGGATGCGCGAGGAGGAACGACCTCCCCCGTTGTGGGAAAAAATGTCCGGGACGGCCCGGCACTTCTTCTTCCCACAATGACACCCACCACCCGCCGCGTCGTTCAAGCCATCCTGTACGAGGTGATCGCTATCGCCTTCGTCGGGCCTGTGCTCAGTGTTGCCTTCGACGAGCCGCAAACATCCACCTTTGGTCTGGCAGTTGTCCTCTCGACCATTGCTTTGACGTGGAACTACGCATTCAACTGGATCTTTGAGCGCTGGGAAACGCGCCAAGCGGTGCGGGGCCGATCTTTTGCGAGGCGCCTCGCGCATGGCGTTGGATTCGAAGGAGGGCTCGCCGTCATCCTCATTCCGGTGATGTCGCTCTGGCTGGGCATTTCTCCAGCGGCTGCGTTCGTGGCCAATCTGGGGCTGCTTGCCTTCTTCTTCGTCTACGCAGTGGTGTTCACCTGGGGCTTCGACCGCGTGTTCGGCCTGCCAGCATCAGCGGGGATCGGAGGGCACGGCCACCAGCAAGGCTCGCAGGTGCAGTCCGGACCGTGAGCCGCTATGTCACTGGTCGGAATGAACACTTCCCGCTGACCGCTTGATCAAGGAACATCGTATGTACGTGCCCCCGCAATTTGCCGAAGTCCGCGTGGAGGAACTCCATCGGATCATCCAGGAGAACTCTCTCGGCATCCTCGTTCGTCACACCGACGCCGGCCTTGAGGCGGACCACTTACCCTTCCTAATAGGTCCCGATGGCGATCATGGATCCCTCATCGCGCACGTGGCACGGGCAAACCCGATCTGGCGCGAAGTTCGCGACGGAGACGACGTCTTGGTGGTGTTCCGCGGCGTGCAGGGCTACATATCGCCGAACTGGTACCCCGGCAAACAGGAGACGCACAGGTACGTGCCGACCTGGAACTACGAAGTGGTGCACGCGCACGGCACGATCCACGTCCGCGACGACGAGAAGTTCGTGCGCGGCGTCGTGGCGCACCTCACGCGCAAACACGAAGCGGATCAGCCCCGGCCGTGGAAGATGGGTGATGCGCCCGCGGACTACCTGACGGAGCAACTTGGGCACATCGTCGGCATCGAGATCCGCCTCTCACGCCTGGAAGGCAAGCGCAAGCTCAATCAGCACCACAGGCAGCAGGACCGGGAGGGTGCGATCCAGGGCCTCGAATCACAAGGCAACGTCGGACTGGCAAAGGCCATGCGCAACACCGCCAAGTCCTCTGCCTGAGACCGGAGATCCGATGTACAGCGCTACGTTCACCTTTGCCAAGGGCGAATACGACGACGAGTTTCACCAGCGTGACCAAGCCATCGCGGAGATGGCGAGGTCGATACCGGGCTATCTGGGCGAGGAAGCTTGGGAGAACGTGACAGCGGGGCTGATCTCGACGGTCTACTACTGGCAGTCGCTGGAAGCGCTTCAGCAGCTGATAGACCACCCCATGCACCTAGCCGCGAAGGAGCGATACGGCCGCTGGATCAAGGGGTATCACGTGACCATCGCACAGGTGCTGGACACCTATGGCGATGGCGGCATCGCCCACCCGCTCGGGAATGCAGCGGTCCGGGGCCCCCGCTTCAAGAAAGGACCGTCCACATGAGCAAGCCCTTGTCCGATCTCAAGCTGGAATCCTGGCTTGTCACCGCCGGCCGCAGCAGCGAAGCAGGTGCACCGTTGAACGTGCCGCTCGTCCCCGCGTCCAATTTCATGCTCGGTACTGCCCGCGCCTATGCGCGTGACGACGGAACGCCCACGTGGGAGGCGCTGGAGGAGCTGCTGGGTGGCTTGGAGGGCGGTCGAGCCGTTGCGTTCGCGTCCGGCATGGCAGCGATCGCTGCGGTCTTCGACCAGCTCGCGGCCGGTTCGACCGTTGTCCTTCCAGAGGACTGCTACCAGGGTGTCGCAGGCTTGGTTCAGGCGGGTGCTGGGCGTGGCCGCTGGTCGGTCCGGCGCGTTGCGCTGCACGACACGGCCGGGTGGGTAGAAGCGTGCCAGACGGCGGACCTTGTCTGGCTGGAGTCGCCATCGAACCCTCTGCTCGGCGTAGCCGATCTTGAAGCTATTTGTGCCGCGCCGCGCAAGGCGGGGACCATCGTGGCCGTCGACAACACGTTCGCCACCCCGCTGAACCAGAGGCCGTTGGATTTCGGCGCCACGGTGGCGCTGCAGTCGGCGACCAAGTTCATTGGCGGACACTCCGATCTGCTCGCGGGCGTGGCAACCACTCGCGACGAGGCGCTGTGGCATGCCCTTAAGAGCTCACGCGAACTGACGGGCGCCACACCAGGCACGCTCGAGGCATTTCTCGCCGTCCGAGGGGCCCGCACGATGGCCTTGCGCCTGGGGAGGGCACAGCAATCGGCGATGCAGATTGCGGAGCGCCTCGCCGCCCATCCTGCCGTGGAACTGACCCGCTACCCCGGGCTTGCCTCTCACCCAACCCACGCCACGGCCAAGCGAGTGCTCAAGGGCTTCGGGACCATCATCTCCTTCGACGTCCGTGGCGGTGCCGAGGCGGCGGACACCTTGTGCAACCGCGTAACGCTGGTTCGACACGCGACCAGCCTGGGCGCTGTGGAAACAACGATGGAGCGCCGCGCCGCCGTACCTGGACAAGGCCACCTGCCACCATCTCTCTTGCGGCTGAGCGTGGGCATTGAGGATGTCGAAGATCTCTGGAAGGACCTCGACGCGGGCTTGCGCGCAGCTTCTCGCTAGACCCGTTACGCGCGCCATCGCCGGCTCGGGCCAGCGTCTGTTGCATGTAACACGCCCGTTCCTGATTTTCTAAGGCGCGAAAGGCTGAGCTACGCGACCACGTCGGCTGGGCAGGCCCGATCTCGGCGCGAGAATCTGTTGGTTTCTCTAATCCGCCCAGTTGGTTTCGCTAACTACGGGTGGTTGGACCTTCTAACCAAGGGAGCCCGAGTTGGGTTCTCTAAGTAATCCCGGCCTGCGCCGCGCGCTTCCAGGCGTCGGCTGCGGCGGCGGCATCGCCACGCTGCTCGGCCAGCTGCGCCAGGCCGCGCCAGGCATTGCGGTGCAGCGCGGCGTCCTGCAGGCCCAGCGCGGCTTGCGTGAGCTGCTGCTGCGCCTTGCCCCACAGCTGCCGTTTCATGCAGGCCATGCCAGCCAGGTAGTGCAGCGTGGCGTCACGCGGGTTCTGCTGGTGGGCGGACTCGATGCGGGCCAGCCAGGCGCCGTCGATCGTGTCCAGGCCCGCCTCCAGGGCGCGCACCAGCTTCACGCGCTGGCTGTCCGCCAGCGTGGCATGGCGCTCCCACACCGGCAGCAGCCAGCCGCGCGCCAGGTGCGCGTCGCCCCCTAGCGCGGCCATGCGCTGCGCGGCATGGATGGCCAGATCGGGCATCAGGCGCTCGTCGGCCTCCAGTGAGTTCCAGGCGCGTTGCAGCTGGGCGGTATCGTGCGCGCCGTTGAGCAGATCCACCGCCAGACCGCGCACGATGCTTTGCGCGGCCATGGGTGAAAACGCCCGGTGCTTGGCAAGCAGCCGCGCGGTATCCAGCGCGTCCGTGGTCCGGCGTGCCTGGCGTGCCGCCTTCAGCTTGATGCGCAGCGCCAGCGTGCGGCGCGATGCACCCTGGGGCAGCTCGGCCAGCCAGTTGATGGCGGACTGCGGGTCGCGGTCGTCCAGCGCCCAGCGCGCGGCGCGCAGCAAGGCGCCTTCGTGGGTTTCCTGCACGCCCGCGGGTACCGGGCGGCGCGCGGCCTGGTCCAGGGCCTGGCGCAAATGGTCGTCGCGGGAGGTGCGGTCCTGCAGGGCCTGGGCGCTCTCGGCCGCCAGCAGGTGCGCCAGCACACGGATCTGCGCGCCATTGGCAGGCTGCTCGCCGTGGGCGGCCAGCGCCTTTTCCTGGGCCAGCGCCGACTCCGCCGATTTGCGCGCACGCAGGAAGCGCCCCGCCACCAGCTGCGACAGCGCATCCAGCATGGCGGCATGCATGGCACGCTCCTTTTGCTGGTTGCGCCAGCGCCGCGCCTGGCTGGGCAGGTCAAACAGCGCGGCCAGCGCGCGCAGCGCCGCGTGCAGGAACACGAATGCGGCCGCCAGCAGCAGCAGCACGAGGTTCAGCGACAGATCCATCCGGTACGGCGGCCAGAACAGCGTCACCGTGCCCTGGTTGTTGCCGGCAAACAGCGCAACGGCCACCGCCACGCCAAACAGGGCCAGGAACCACAGCGCGGCTCTCATGGCAGCCCTAGCGGCCGGCGCTGGCGGTAGCCAGCGCGGCCAGAGTGTCGTCAATGCGGGGCAATTCCACGGCCTTCATCTGCGCCTGCACCTGCTGCAACAAACCTGCCGCGGCCTGGGTGCGGCGCGCCGCCGGGTCAAAGTAACGGTTGAGCATGGCCGATGCGGCAGACAGATCCGCGCGGGCGGATTCAGTCTGGCGCGCCAGCAGCCCCAGGCGTGCATTGAGCAGCTTGAGTTTGAGGTTTTCGCGCAGGAAGAAGGTCTGCTCGGGCGACAGCAGCGCCGCCTCGGGGTTGTCGATGCGGCTGACCCGCACCAGGGCGCGGGCTTCCTCGCGCAGCACGGCCAGGCTGCGCAGCCACCACTGGGGCGGCGATTGTGCCGCCTCGCTCTTGCGCACGGCCAGGCCGGTGGGTGGCGCGGCGTTGGCCACGGGCAGGTCGTCCGTCTGGCGCACCAGGTCATCCAGCCGCGCCAGCAGCCCCGGCATGTCGGTCACGCTGGCGGCCTTGATGCGGTCCATGTCGCGGGCGATGGCGCCCCGCAGGCGGGCCAGGCGCGGCTGCGCCGCGCGCGCGATGCGCTGGTCCGCGGTGCGCAGCGCCGCCAGCAGGGGCTCCACGCTGCCGGTCAGTTGCGCCTGCTGCTGGGCCAGCCGCACGGCCGACTCAATGTCCACCACCAGGTTCTCGTCGCGCGAACGCGAGAGGCTTTGCATCAGGTCTTCCAGCTGGCTGCGCTGCAGGGCCACCTCGCCCAGGCGGGTGTCGGTCACGGCCTGGCGCGCCGCGGTCTCGCGGGCCAGGTCCTGGGCCTGTTTGGCCAGCGCGCGCGCCTCGATGGACTGCGTACCGGCGTCCGCGCTCTGGCGTGCCAGGTGTTCCTGGATGGTGGAAAGCTTCTGCCACAGGAGCGCACTGGCCACCAGCGCCACCACCGCGACAGCAGCCACCGCGAACAGCATGGGCCGCGTGGCCACGGCGGCCTCGCGCAGCGGCTGCGTGACCGGCAGCGGCTCCGCCGCGGGCAGTGGCTGCGCCGCAGGGTTGTGAGGCGCTTCGGGCTGGGCAGCAGCAGGTACGGCGGGAGTGTCGGGCTCGGTGGCGCTCATGCAAACGATTCTATCGACGCCACCACGTCGGCCAGGGCAGGCCGTGACTCGCAAACAACAGCAAAGCCCGCTTCCCGCGCGGCTTGCGCGATGCGCGGGTGCGTGGCCAGCGCGCGCGCATGCTGCCAGGACTGGTCAGGCAACAGCGAGCGCAGATTGGCCACAGCTTCCGAGCTGCTGAACAGCCAGACGCTGCCGTCGCTGGCGGCCTGCCGCGCCAGCGCCAGCTGCGCAGCGTCCAGCCGGGGCACGCAACGCTGGTACACCGCGACGAACTCCACCACGCCGCCAGCTCCCTCGATCTGGCTCGCCAGCCAGTCGCGCCCGGCATTGCGGCCCTGTGGATCGCGCCCGCGCACCACCAGCACACGGTCACCGGGGCGCACCTGCGTGCCCACCCGCTGCCAAAGCGATTCGGAATCAAACTGGGCGGCATCGTCCGCGGGTGCGTCAATCAGCGTGGCGTCCACGCCAGCGTGCAGCAATGCGTCACGCGTGCCGGGGCCAGGCGCCCACGCGCGCGAGGCAAAGGGCACGAGCGCCCCCGGGAAATGGCTGACCGCATTGGCGCTGACGAACATCACGGCGCGGTAGTCCGACAGCCGCGGCACCGCTGCCGCATCCCTGACCGGCGCGATGTCCATCAGTGGCAGCGCCACGGCATCCAGGCCACGCGCGGCCAGCGATTGTGCCCAGCGCCGCGCATCATGCGAAGGCCGGGTGACAAGCACGCGCATGAGCGGGCGCGGCCCTAACGGGCACCGGCGGCGCGCAGACGCTGCGCCACGTCGGTGCCCAGTGCCGCGGCGGCGGCCAGGTCGGCCGCCGGGCCTGCGCTGCGCGCGCGCAGCAGCGGCGTGGTGGCCTCGGGGTCGCCCCAGGCTGCGTTGAGCTGCAGGTATTCACCCGAGAAGGTCGCGAACGCCGCCAGCGGCATGGAGCAGCTGCCGCCCATCGCGCGGCTGACCGCCCGCTCGGCCGCCACGGCCAGCCAGGTGGACTGGTGCGACAGCGGCGCCAGCGCTTCCATCAGGTCGGCACGATCCGCGCGCACCTCGATGCCCAGGGCCCCTTGCCCGGCAGCGGGCAGCATGTCGGCCGGCTCGAATGTGGCGCGGATGCGCCCGCCCAAGCCCAGGCGCTTCAGGCCCGCAGCCGCCAGCACGATCGCGTCGTACTGGCCTTCGTCCAGCTTGCGCAGGCGCGTGTCCAGGTTGCCGCGCAGCGGCTCGATCTTCAGGTCCGGGCGCAGGCTGCGCAGCAGCACCACACGGCGCAGGCTGGAGGTGCCCACCACCGCGCCCTGCGGCAGCTCCGCCAGCGACGCATACCGGTTGGACACCAGCGCGTCGCGCGGGTCCTCGCGCGCCATCACGCAGGCCAGGGCAAAGCCCTCGGGCAGTTCCATGGGCACGTCCTTGAGCGAATGCACGGCAATGTCGGCGCGGCCCTCTTCCAGCGCCACTTCCAGCTCCTTGACGAACAGGCCCTTGCCGCCCACCTTGCTGAGGGACCGGTCCAGGATCTGGTCGCCCTTGGTGGTCATGCCCAGCAGCGTCACGGTGTGGCCACGCTGCGTCAACAGGGCCTTCACATGTTCGGCCTGCCACAGTGCCAGCCGGCTTTCGCGGGTGGCGATCACTATGTTGCTCAAAGTCGTAACCTGCCTGTAATGCTTATGGGGGAGTCGATGCTAGCATGCACGCTGCCAAAAATTTGAGCACGCCGAGGAAGGGCCCACAGTGGAAAAGACCAGCAAAGACACGCCTTCGCGGCGCGCCAGGGACAACGAACGCCCCCTGGTGGAAGACATCCGCCTGCTCGGGCGCATCCTGGGCGACGTGATCCGTGAACAGGAAGGCGTGGACGCCTATGAGCTGGTCGAGCAGGTGCGCAAGCTGTCGGTGGCGTTCCGCCGCGATGCCGACCACGAGGCCGACCGCGCCCTCAAGAAGCTGCTCAAGGGCCTGTCGGGCGACCAGACGGTGAGCGTGATCCGCGCCTTCACCTATTTCAGCCACCTGGCCAACCTGGCCGAAGACCGCCACCACATCCGCCGGCGCATCGTGCACGAGCGCGCGGGCGACACGCAGGAAGGCAGCATCGAGGTGGCGCTGGCCCGCCTGCGCTGGGCCGGCATTGCGCCCAAGGCCATCTCGCAGGTGCTGGCCGCGGCCTATGTGTCGCCCGTGCTCACCGCCCACCCCACCGAGGTGCAGCGCAAGAGCATCCTGGACGCCGAGCGCGACATCGCGGCGCTGCTGGCCGCGCGCGACGAGATCAAGGCACGTGCCGTGCCGCGCGACGCGCTGGCGCCGCGCGAGCTGGCTGCCAACGAGGCCCAGATCCGCGCGCGGGTGCTGCAGCTGTGGCAGACGCGCCTGTTGCGCTTTACCAAGCTGACCGTGGCCGACGAGATCGAGAACGCGCTGAGCTACTACGAGGCCACCTTCCTGCGTGAAATCCCCAAGCTCTATGCCGAGCTGGAACGCGAGCTGGGCAGCCACCCCGTGGCCAGCTTCCTGCGCATGGGCCAGTGGATCGGCGGCGACCGCGATGGCAACCCCAACGTCAGCGCGCAGACGCTGGAATATGCGCTGCGCCGCCAGAGTGAAGTGGCGCTGCGCCACTACCTGACCGAAGTGCACTGGCTGGGCAGCGAGCTGTCGCTGTCGGCCATGCTGGTGGGCTGCACGCCCGCGATGCAGGCGCTGGCCGACAGCTCGCCAGACGGCAACGAACACCGCCAGGACGAGCCCTACCGCCGGGCACTGACCGGCATGTACGCCCGCCTGGCCGCCACGCTGAAGGACCTGACCGGCGGCGAGGCCGCGCGCCATGCCGTCGCCCCACAGAACCCGTACCTGCGGGCCGAGGATTTTCTGGCTGATCTGCGCACCATCCGCGACTCCCTGCTGGCCCACCATGGCGCGGCCCTGGTCGCGCAGCGGCTGCACCCGCTGATGCGCGCGGTGGAGGTGTTCGGCTTTCACCTGGCCACGGTGGACTTGCGCCAAAGCTCGGACAAGCACGAGGAAGTGGTGGCCGAGCTGCTGGCCACCGCACGCATCGAACCGGCCTACGCCGACCTGCACGAAAACGCCAAGCGGGCGCTGCTGGTCAAGCTGCTGAACGACGCGCGGCCCCTGCGGGTGCTGGGTGCCAGCTACAGCGCGCACACGCAAAAGGAAATCGCGATCTTCGAGGCCGCGCGCACCCTGCGCGAACGCTTTGGCACGCAGGCGATCCGCCACTACATCATCAGCCACACCGAAACCGTGAGTGACCTGCTGGCGGTGCTGCTGCTGCAAAAAGAAGCCGGCCTGATGCGTGGAACCCTGGACGAGCAGGCCACCAACGACCTGATCGTGGTGCCGCTGTTCGAAACCATCGAAGACCTGCGCAATGCCGCGCCCATCATGCGCGAGTACTACGCGCTGCCGGGCATCGCCAAGCTGGTGCAGCGCAGCGGCGCCGAGCAGGACATCATGCTGGGCTACAGCGACAGCAACAAGGACGGCGGTATCTTCACCAGCAACTGGGAGCTGTACCGCGCCGAGATCGCGCTGGTGGACCTGTTTGACCAGCTGGCCAACAGCCACAACATCCAGCTGCGCATGTTCCATGGCCGCGGCGGCACCGTGGGCCGCGGCGGCGGCCCGAGCTACCAGGCCATCCTGGCGCAACCCCCGGGCACGGTGCGCGGGCAGATCCGTCTGACCGAACAGGGCGAGGTCATCGGCTCCAAGTACGCCAACCCCGAAATCGGCCGGCGCAACCTGGAAACCCTGGTGGCCGCCACGCTGGAAGCCACCATGCTGCAGCCCACCAAGCCGGCCACGCGCGCCTATCTGGAGGCCGCCGGCGCGCTGTCGCAGGCCAGCATGACGGCCTACCGCGCGTTGGTGTACGACACCCCGGGCTTCACCGACTATTTCTTCAGCGCCACACCCATCCGCGAGATCGCCGAGCTGAACATCGGCTCACGCCCGGCGTCGCGCAAGCCATCTCAGCGCATCGAGGACCTGCGTGCCATCCCCTGGGGGTTCAGCTGGGGCCAGTGCCGCCTGACGCTGCCTGGCTGGTACGGCTTTGGCACGGCGGTGGACCAGTTCCTGAACGCCACGCCGGGCCAGCCGCGCCGCGAGGGCCTGGCGCTGCTGCAGAAGATGTACCGCCAGTGGCCATTCTTTCGCACGCTGCTGAGCAACATGGACATGGTGCTGGCCAAGAGCGACCTGGCACTGGCCTCGCGCTATGCCGAGCTGGTGAACGACGCGCGGCTGCGCAAGAAGATCTTTACCGCCATCGAAGCCGAGTGGCACCTGACGGCCGAGGCGCTGGCGCTGATCACCGGTGAGAAGAACCGCCTGGCGCACAACGCCGCCCTGGCACGGTCCATCCGTCACCGCTTCCCCTACATTGACCCGCTGCACCACCTGCAGGTCGAGCTGGTGCGCCGCTACCGCGAAGGCAAGGCCGACGACCGGGTGCAGCGCGGCATCCACATATCGATCAACGGGATTGCGGCGGGGTTGCGCAATACGGGGTAGACGCCTCCACCTCGCGGCCTATTCCCGTCGGCAACGACGAGGGGTACGCCCGCAGCGGCTTCACTGCGGCGCCCTTCGCTGCGCTACGGGTCCCTTGCGCTTCTCGCTCCGCGGGGCGGCTGCGGTCGCTTCGCAACGGCGCTGATACGCGCCGTTCCATAAATCGTCCTCGCCGGTCCGCCTGCGGCGGACTGCCCCCGCTGCGCTGCGATGCTCAGCGCCGCAGAGGCGCCGCTGCGGGCGTACCCCTCGTCCTTGCAGAAGCATTGTTGGCACGTGACGGTTCAACAGCCGGGCTTTTGGTCAACGTGACCAGTGGCGCTCCTGCGCGCAGGCTGCAAGGTTGTGGGTGGGGCTGCTGGCGCGCCTCTGCGACGCCGAGCAGCGCAAAACTGCGGGGGCAGTCCGCCGCAGGCGGACCGGGGTTTGAGCGATTTATGGAATGGCGCGTATCAGCGCCATTGCGAAGCGCTCAAACTCCGCCCCGCAGTTTGAGCAGCGCAGGGAAGTCCGGCCACAGGCCGGACCGTCGCAGTGAAGCGCCAGCAGCCCCACCCACAACCTTGCGTACAAAGCTTGCCGTACCATCGTCTCCTTCCAACCCCGAACCAGAAGACCAAGCCGCCATGCGTATCCTGCTCGTCGAAGATGACAAGATGCTGGCCGACGCCATCAGCCGCGCCCTGGTTCAGTCAGCCTACGCCGTGGACGTGGTGGACACCGGGGAGCGTGCCGACGAGGCACTGGCGGCACATACCTTTGACCTGGCCATCCTGGACATCGGCCTGCCGGGCCTGAGCGGTCTGGAAGTGCTGCGCCGGTTGCGCGCGCGCAAGTCGGTCATGCCGGTGATGATGCTCACCGCCTTTGACACGCTGCAAGACCGCGTGAAGGGCCTGGACCTGGGCGCCGACGACTACCTGGCAAAACCTTTTGACCTGCCCGAGCTGGAGGCCCGCGTGCGTGCCCTGCTGCGCCGCGGCGCCGGCACCACGCCCGAGATGAGCTACGGCCCGCTGACCTTCGACACGGTGGGCCGGCGCGTCTTTTGCGCAGGCAAGCCGGTGGACCTGTCGGCGCGCGAACTGGCCCTGCTGGAGCTGCTGCTGCTGCGCCAGGGCCGCGTGGTCAGCAAGGAGCACCTGGTCAACCACCTGTATGGCTGGGGCGACGAAGTGGGCGACAACGCGGTGGAGGTGCATGTGTACCGCCTGCGCCGCAAGATCGAACCGCTGGGCTGCGAAATCCGCACCGTGCGCGGCATGGGCTACCTGATGGAACGGCTGGATGAACCCCAGTGACCTGCGGCTTCAGCGCAAGCTGCTGGCCTGGCTGCTCAGCCCGCTGCTGGCCCTGCTGGTGCTGGATACGGCGGTGACCTGGTGGTCGTCGCGCCACCTGTCCAACCTCGCCTATGACCGCTCGCTGCAGGAAATTGCGCGCGAAATCGTGCTGGACGTAAACCCCGGCGCCGGCGGACCGCAGCTGGAGCTGACGCAGGCGGCCGAGCGCATCCTGCTGATCGACCCGGACGACCGGCTGTTTTTCCGCGTGACGGCCGAGGACGGCCGGGCACTGGGCGGCGACCCGTCGTTCACGGCGCCGCCCGCCACCTTGCGCAAGGGCGGCCCCGCCGTTTATTACGACGCGGTCCTGCAGGGTGAACCTGTGCGGGCGCTGGCCTGGTGGGCGCCGTTGCGCTCGGCGGGCCCCAATCACCTGGTGCTGGTCCAGGTCGGCGAGACACTCAACAAGCGCGGCCGGCTGTCGCGCGACATCCTGGCGCAGACGGTGCTGCCCCAGCTGCTGCTGATCCTGATGGCCACGGCGGCCGTCTACGTGGGTGTGTCGCGCGGCCTGGGACCGCTGCGCGAGCTGGCGCGCGCGGTGGCCAACCGGTCCCACCTGGACCTGAGCCCGATCAGCACCGACAGCGTGCCGGCCGAGGTGCGCCCGCTGGTGCAGGAAGTCAACGACCTCATGCTGCGCCTGGGCAAGATCCTGGACTACCAGAGCCGCTTCGTGGCCGACGCCGCGCACCAGCTCAAGACCCCGGTGAGCGGCCTGAAGGCCCAGATCGAACTGGCCCTGCGCGAACAGGACCCGCAGCGCCTGCGCCATTCGCTGGCCCAGCTGTACATCGGCGCCGACCGGTTGTCGCGGCTGGTGCAACAGCTGCTGTCGCTGGCGCGCAATGAGCCCGCGGCCGCCCAGGCCGTGCGCCGCGAGCCGGTGGACCTGCGGGCGCTGGCCATGCAGGCCACGATGGAATGGGTGCCGCTGGCGCTCAAGTCCGGCATTGACCTGGGCTTTGAAGGGCACGAAGGCCCGGTGGTGATCAACGCCGACACCGACCGCCTGCGTGAACTCATCAACAACCTCGTGGACAACGCCATCCGCTACAGCCACACGGGCGGGCGGGCCACCGTCAGCGTGGCCATGGCCGACGCAGGCCATGCGCGCCTGTCGGTCAGCGACGACGGGCCCCACATCCCGGTGGAAGAACGCTCGCGCATCTTCGAGCGGTTTCACCGCCTGCTGGGCACGCAGACCGACGGCAGCGGCTTGGGCCTGGCGATCGTGAGCGAGATCGCCGCCCTGCACGACGCGCGGATCGTGCTGGAAGACGACGGCGACGGCGTGGGCAACCGGTTCAGCGTGCTGTTTGCGTTGAGCCAGGCCCTGCATCCGCAGGCCATGTCAGCTGGCTGACAGTTTGGCGACAAGCTGCTGACAGCGCCGCGGCAGGGGCCGGACAGCCCGCCTGCCTAAGCTCGCCTGACCCGTGCGCCGCATCCCGCGGCGCCGGTGCCCAGGAGACACCATGCTTTCATTCGTCAGTCCGGAGTTCTGGATTGCCCTGTCGCAGATCGTGCTGATCAACATCGTGCTCAGCGGTGACAACGCCGTCGTGATCGCGCTGGCCTGCCGGTCACTGCCCCCCCAACAGCAGAAAAAGGCCATCGTGTTCGGCAGCGTGGGCGCCATCGTGCTGCGCGTGGTGCTGACCTTCTTTGCCGTGATGCTGCTGGACCTGCCCTACCTCAAGCTGATTGGCGCGGCCGCGCTGCTGTGGATCGGCGTGGGCCTGCTCAAGAGCGATGATGGCGAGGAAAACCTGGAAGGCCATTCCAACCTGGCCGCGGCAATCAAGACCATCGTGGTGGCCGACCTGGTGATGAGCCTGGACAACGTGATCGGCGTGGCGGCCGCGGCCAAGGGCAACGTGATGCTGCTGATCGTGGGGCTGATCATCAGCATCCCGCTGATCATCTTTGGCAGCGCCATCCTGCTGCGCATCATGGGCCGCTTCCCGGTCATCATCACGCTGGGTGCCGGCCTGCTGGGCTGGGTAGCCGGTGAAATGGCGCTGTCCGATCCGGCCATCAGCGTCTGGAGCGCGCAGCAGCACACGCTGCACATGCTGGCCCCGGCCGCCGGTGCGCTGGCCGTGATCGCCGTGGGCAAATGGCTGACCAGCCGCAACGCGGCGCCGGCAGCCCCCGCCGCCTGAGGCCGCGAGCAAGCCCATGGCCAAGGTTCTTGTCCCCATGCAGCCCGACCAGCCGGCCAAGACGATGGCGGCGGTCGAGGCAGCCATCCGGCTGCACCGCCAGGAAAACGCCGCCGTGCACCTGCTGAGCGTGCAGTCGCGCGTCAACGGCCATGTGGCCTCCTACTTCGGCGCCGACGAGCTGCGCCAGCTGCAGCAGAAGATGGGCCGCGAGGACCTGGCCGACGCGCGCAGGCAGCTGGACGCCGCGGGCGTGCCCTACACCACCAGCATGGCGGTAGGCCGGCGCGCCGACACCATAGCGCTCATCGCACGCGAATACGGCTGCCGCCGCGTGCTGCTGGGGTCACCCCCGGAAAGCGACGTGGTGGGCACGATGTTTGGTTCGCTGGCCGACCAGCTGCGCCACATGATCCGGGCCACCGGCGGGTTTGAAGTGATCGGATCCTGATCGGCGCGGGCGTCAGGCCCCGAGCAGTTCGCCCACGGGCTTGAGGTCGTCCACCCGGTCGCACACGGCCTTGATGGCCATCATGATAGGGATGCCCAGCAGCAGCCCCCACAGGCCCCACAGCCAGCCCCAGAACAGCACGCCCACGAAGATCACCACCGGGCTCATGCTGCTGGCCTTGCTGGTAAGCCAGGGCATGAGCAGGTTGCCCTCCACCAGGTTGATCAGCAAGGACGCGCCGCCCACCGCCAGCGCCATGTTCAGCGTGCCAAACTGCAGGAACGCCACCAACGCCGCTGCCGCCGTCACCGCGATCGAGCCCACATAGGGCACCAGGTTCAGCACCGCCGCCGCCGCGCCCCAGACCGCCGCATACTGCACGCCCAGCGCCCAGAACACCACGCCGGTGGTCACGCCCACCACGGCGCTCAGCAGCAGCTGCACCAGCAGGTAACGCTGCACCTGCTCGGAGATTTCATCCAGCGCCTGCACCGTGAGTTTCTTTTTGGTGAGGGTCGGCCCCGCGATCTTCACCAGCTTGCGCCGGAAGGTATTGCCCGACGCCGCCAGGAAGTACCCCAGGAACAGCACCACCACCAGTTGCCCCACGGCACCGGCCACGCCCAGCGTGCCCACCACCAGGTAGTCCTTGATGTCAAAGCGCGGTTTTTCAACGATGACGCGCGTGACCCCACGCGCGGGCACTGGCGGCGGCGTGGCCTCTTCAATCCGGGCGGCGGCCTTTTGCACCTGGTCCAGCGCGCTGGGCTGGCCGCGCTGGTTGCGCACGGCATCGCGCAGCTTCTGCGCGGCCAGCGGCAGGGAATCGATCACCCGGGCGGCATCGTCCGCCAGCGAATACACCGTACCCGCCCCTGCCATGAACAGCGCCACCAGAACCACGGCGGCGCCGGCATGGCGCGGCACGCGACGGCGCTCCAGCCAGTTGACCGCCGGCGTGACCGCATAGCTGAGCATCACACCCAGCGTCAGCGGAATCAGTACCGCGCTGGCCCACTTGATGGCCGCCAGCGCGGCCAGCACCGCCAGGACGGCAAGCGACAGGCTGCGCACGCCCACGGGCATGTGCAGCAGCACCTGGGGTTCATCGCTGGGCGCGGGGTCCTGGTCGGGCATCGGGGCATTGTGCCCGCGCCGCGCGTTTTCAGGTTGGGTTCAGCCGGTGAGCGCTTCGCGCACGGCCGCCAGCTGGCGGCGTGACACGGCCAGCAGTTCGTCCACGCCATTCAGGCGCACCGCCCAGCCCTCGCCCTCTTCCGGGTCGTGGTGGCGCTCCAGCGCCCGCATGGCATGGCGCAGCACCAGCGCGTTGCGGTGCACGCGCAGGTATTGCGCGGCGTAGCGCTCTTCCAGCTCGTTGAGCGAGCCGTCCAGGATGTAGCTGCGCGACGCGGTACGCACGGTGATGTATTTGAGCTCGGCCTTGAAGTACAGCACCTCGGCCAGCGGCACGCGTTCCGTGCGGCCACGGTCCTGGATCAGCAAGGACTCCTGCACCGCGCCGGGCTGCGCGCCGGGCGCGGCGGCGGCCAGCCTCTGCACCTTCTGCAGCGCCAATTGCAGCCGCTCCAGCCGCACCGGCTTGGTCAGGTAATCCACCGCTTCGATCTCAAAGGCCTGCACGGCGTGTTCCGCATGGGCGGTGACAAACACCACGGCCGGCCGACGGGGCAGCGCCTGCAGGGCGCGGGCCAGCGCGATGCCGTCGGCACCAGGCATGTGCACGTCCAGCAGCACGGCGTCAAAGGGCTCATGCTGAATCAGCTGCATGGCTTGCGTGGCATTCGCGGCCTCGGCGCCCACCAGCACCTGTGGCGCGGTGCAGTCGCCCAGCAGCGTGCGCATGCGCGAGCGGGCCAGCTTTTCGTCATCCACGATCAACACCTTGAGCACCATGGTCACTCCGCGGGAATTTCAATGCGCGCCTGGTACACACCGTCTTTCAGCGCGGTCTGGAACTGCGACTGCACGTCGTGCAGCAGGCGCAGGCGGTCGCGCACGTTGTCCAGCGCCAGCCCGTGGCCCGGACGGCCCTGGCCGCCCGGCACCGTGTTGGTGACCTTGACCACCACGCTGGCGCCCCGGCGCTGCGTGCTGATGCGGATCTGCGCGCCGGTGGCGCTGGGCTCCACGCCATGCTTGACGGCGTTTTCCACCAGGGGCTGCAGCAGCAGGGGCGGCAGCCTAGCGCTGCCGGCCTGCGGGTCCAGCGCCCATTCCACCTGCAGCCGGTCGCCAAAGCGCACCTGCTCGATCGCCAGGTAGCGCTCGGCCAGCGTGATCTCCTGCGCCAGCGTGACGGACTCCCCCTGGTCCATCAGCGCATGGCGGAACAGGTCGCTCAGGTCTTCCAGCAGGGCCTCGGCGCGGGCCGGGTCCTCGCGCACCAGGGCAATGGCGCTGTTGAGGGTGTTGAACAGGAAGTGCGGGCGGATGCGGGCCTGCAGCTCGGTCAGGCGCGCCGCGGTGTCCGCCGGGGTACGCGCCTTGGCCCGCCAGACCAGCGCCGCCACCAGCGCGCTGGCCAGCACGGCGCCGGCAAAAGCCGATGCCACCCACGGGACGCTGCCCACATAACCCACCAGCGCCAGCAACCCGCAGCCATACAGGCCCGCCAGCACGCCCAGCAGCACGCCGCAGGCATATTGGGCCTGGTTGGGCAGGCGGGCCAGCAGCTTCTTGGCGCTGCACGCGGCAATCAGCCAGACCAGCGTGGCCGGCAGCGCACCGCCGGTCAGCATGGCCAGCCGGGCCAGCCAGTCCATGAAGTTGACCGCGCCGAACATCGCCCCCACGCCCATCACGCCCTCGACAAACAGCACGGCGCGCAGGATCACGCCGGTCTGGCAGGCATCAAAGATCAGCACGCGCGCGGGGCGCGGCGCCGGCTGCGCCACGGGCAGCTCCTGGAAGGTCGATAAAATTTGCGAGTCCTGCATCCAACAAGGCCATCGGGGTCAGAACCCGATTATTGTCCTACCCATGTCCCAGAACCAATTCGACAAAAAATCCGAGGCGTGGTCCGCGCTGTTCTCCGAGCCCATGAGCGACCTGGTCAAACGCTATACCTCCAGCGTCTTCTTTGACAAGCGCATGTGGCAGGCCGACATTGCCGGCTCGCTGGCGCACGCCGGCATGCTGGCCGCGCAGGGCATCATTTCGCAGGCCGACCTGGCATCCATCCAGAAAGGCATGGCGCAGATCACGACCGAGATCGAATCCGGCGCGTTTGAATGGAAGCTGGACCTGGAAGACGTGCACCTGAACATCGAGGCGCGCCTGACCCAGCTGGTGGGCGACGCGGGCAAGCGGCTGCACACCGGGCGCAGCCGCAACGACCAGGTGGCCACCGACGTGCGGCTGTGGCTGCGCGCAGAGATCGACGTGATCGGCGGCCTGCTCACCGGCCTGCAAAAGGCACTGGTGGACATTGCCGACCAGAACGTGGAGGTCATCCTGCCGGGCTTCACCCACCTGCAGGTGGCCCAGCCGGTGAGCTTTGGCCACCACATGCTGGCCTATGTGGAAATGTTTGCCCGCGACGCCGAACGCCTGGCCGACGTGCGCCGCCGGGTCAACCGCCTGCCGCTGGGCGCCGCCGCACTGGCCGGCACCAGCTACCCGCTGGACCGCGAGGCCGTGGCCATCGCGCTGGGCATGGTGGATGACAAGGGCGATCCCTGCGTCTGCCAGAACAGCCTGGACGCCGTGAGCGACCGCGACTTCGCCATTGAATTCACCGCCGCGGCCAGCCTGTGCATGGTGCACATCAGCCGCTTCAGCGAGGAGCTGATCCTGTGGATGAGCCAGAACTTCGGCTTCATCCAGATTGCCGACCGCTTCACCACCGGCAGTTCCATCATGCCGCAGAAGAAGAACCCCGACGTGCCCGAGCTGGCGCGCGGCAAGACCGGCCGCGTGGTGGGCCACCTGATGGGCCTGATCACCTTGATGAAAGGCCAGCCCCTGGCCTACAACAAGGACAACCAGGAAGACAAGGAACCGCTGTTTGACACGGTGGACACGCTCAAGGACACGCTGCGCATCTTTGCCGAGATGGTGGGCGGCATCACCGTCAAGCCCCAGGCCATGGAACAGGCCGCGCTGCGCGGCTATGCCACGGCCACCGACCTGGCCGATTACCTGGTCAAGAAGGGCCTGCCGTTTCGCGATGCGCACGAGACGGTGGCCCATGCCGTCAAGGCCGCGATCTCGCACAACGTGGACCTGTCGGAGCTGCCGCTGTCGGTGCTGCAGGAGTTCAACCCCGCGATCGAAAAAGATGTGTACGAGGCCCTGAGCCTGCGCGGCTCATTGAACGCGCGCAACACGCTGGGCGGCACGGCGCCGGCCCAGGTGCGCGCGCAGATCGCGCGGCACCGCCAGCGGCTGGGCTGAGCGTTATCGGCGGCGCGAACAGGCCGCGAAATTACGCGCTCTCAACGTGCCCGCCAACGTGCCCACCCAGTTGCGCGCTCAGCGCAGCGGCGGCCGCCTTCACCTGCGCCGCCAGCCCTTCATGAAACCGCTCCTTGGGCAGCGTCAGCGTGATGGCGCCCACCAGGCGGTCACCCATCTCGAATACCGGTGACGACACGCCGGCCAGTTCCGGCACACGGTCGCTGACCAGCGCGATCACGCGCTCGCGGCGGATCTGGTCGTACAGGGCGCCTTTCGCCCCCGAAAACGCCATGATCACGTGGCCACCCGTGCCCCGTTCCAGCGGCAGCAGCTCCCCGACGCGACTGTGGTCGGACAGCGGCTGCGGCGAGTTCAGGCGGAACAGGATCAGCCGCTGCTCGCCCTGGCGCACGTGAAACGACGCACTTTCACGCGTGGCGTCCACCAGCGCGCGCAGCGCGGGCGGCACCAGCGTGTCCAGCCCGAACGACGCGCTGTAAAGGCTGTTCAGCCGGGCCACGGCCGGCCCCAGCGCATAGCGCCCGTCACCCAGCCGCTGCACCAACGCAAAGTGCTGCAGCGACACCAGCAAGCGCAGCGCCGTACTTTTGACCAGCCCGGTGCGCTCGGCCAGCTCCTGCAGCGACAGCGAGCGGTCGCCCTCGGCAAAGGCCGTGAGCAGCATCAGCGCGCGGTCAACCGCCGCCACGCCACCGTCAGCGGCAGACGACTCCTGGGGAACGCGTTGTGGGTATCGGGCCATGGCAGGGGTCATACCGCGTTGACGGGCATGACCCCTCGCGGTTATGATTTCATTAAATAAAACCACATTTTATCCAATAGAACAAAAAGAGCAAGTGCCCAGACAACTTTTCAGCATCGCACCACTTACCTCCATCCAACCATGCAAGTCCTAGTCAGTGAAGTCGGGCCGCGCGACGGCCTGCAAAGCATCAAGCGCACCATGCCGACCGAGGCCAAGCAGCGCTGGATCCGCGCGCTCGCGGCCAGCGGCCTGCGCGAGATCGAGGTCGGCTCTTTCGTCCACCCCAAGTGGCTGCCGCAGATGGCCGACGCCGAGGACATCGTGCGCGACGCCGTGCAGATCCCCGGCCTGACCGTGCTGGCCCTGGTACCCAACCTCAAGGGGGCGCAGCGCGCCATGGCCGCCGGCGCGCACAAGATCACCGTGCCCATCGCCGCATCGCAGCTGCACAACATGGCCAACGTGCGCATGACCTGCGAGGAATCCATCGACGCGGTTGCCGGGATCTGCCGCCTGCGCGACGACGCCGGCAGCAAGACCGAGGTCGAGGTCGGCATCGCCTCCGCTTTCGGCTGTACGCGTGAAGGCCGCGTATCCGAAGACTGGGTCATGGAGATGGCCGTGCGCCTGGCCCGCGTGGGCGTCGATTCGATCGGCCTGTCCGACTCGGTCGGCTACGCCAACCCGGCGCAGGTGCGCCGCATGTTCCGCCGCCTGATCAGCGAGCTGGGCAGCAAGGCGGGCGGCGCCCACCTGCACAACACGCGCGGCCAGGGCCTGGCCAACGTGGTGGCCGCGCTGGACGCGGGCGTCACCACCATCGACGCATCGCAGGCCGGCATCGGCGGCTGCCCGTACGCGCCCGGCGCGACCGGCAACATCGTGACCGAGGACCTGGTGTTCCTGCTCGAATCCATGGGCCTGGACACCGGCATCGACATCGACAAGCTGGTCGCCGCGCGCGCCATCCTGGCCGAGGCCCTGCCCGGCGAGCCGCTGTACGGCCACGTGCCCGACGCGGGTGTGACCAAGGGCTTTGCGTACGCCGACCCGGCCCGCAGCTACGTGCCCGCCGCCGAACCGCGCGAAGCATGCAACTCCGCGGGAGCCCCGGCATGAACGCGCCCGAATCCAAAGCTGCCGTCCAGGCGCCGCTGCCGCTCGCGGGCATCCGCGTGATGGAGCTCACCCACATGGTCATGGGTCCGTCATGCGGCCTGATCCTGGCCGACCTGGGCGCCGACGTGGTCAAGGTCGAGCCCGTGGGCAAGGGCGAAGGCCGCGAGGGCGACCCCACGCGCTACCTGGTCAGCACGGGCGCGGGCTTCTTTGCCGCATGCAACCGCAACAAGCGCAGCGTGATCTTCGACCTGGAGAGCGAAGAAGGCCGCGCCGCCGCCGCCGCGCTGGCCGCGCAGGCTGACGTGCTGATCGAAAACTTCCGCCCTGGCGCGCTGGATGGCAAGGGCCTGGGCTACGACCAGCTCAAGGCAGTCAACCCGCGCCTGATCTACTGCTCGCTCAAGGGCTTCCTGACGGGCCCCTACGAACACCGCACGGCGCTGGACGAAGTTGCCCAGATGATGAGCGGCCTGGCCTGGATGACCGGCCCCGTGGGCCGCCCGCTGCGCGCGGGCGCGCCGGTGAACGACATGATGGGTGGCATGTTCGGCGCCATGGCCGTCATGGCCGCGCTGCGCCAGCGCGACCTGACGGGCGCGGGCCAGCACGTGCAAAGCGGCCTGTTCGAAAACGCGGCCTGGCTGGTGTCCACCCACATGCTCCAGCACGCGGTGTCGGGCGTGGCACCCGTGCCCATGTCGGCCGGCAAGCGCGCCTGGGGGGTGTACGACATCTTCACGTCGGCCGACGGTATCAGCATCTTCATCGGCGTGGTGAGCGAGCGCCAATGGGAGCTCTTCACCACCGCGCTGAACGAGCCCGAACTGATCGCGCCCGAGTACGCCACCAACAACCAGCGCTCCAACGCCCGCGACACGCTGATTCCGCTGGTGGGCCGCATCGTCGCCAGGCACCGCTTCGCCGACATCGAAGCACTGTGCGAAAAGGCCGGCCTGCCGTTCGCGCGCATCGCCCAGCCGTCGGACCTGTTCGACGACCCGCACCTGAACGCTGGCGGCATGCTGCCCGTGACGCTGCGCACCGGTGGCCAGGCCAAGGTGCCCGGCCTGCCCATGCAGTTCGACGGCCAGCGCCTGGGCCTGCGCCGCGACGTGCCCACGCCTGGCGAACACACCGACGAGGTTCTGCACGAGCTGGGCCTGCCGCCGGCCCAACCCTGAGCTTCGGACCCTTCCCTTTTTTTGCCCCGACAACGGAGACACCATGTTCAAGAAAATCACCTTCGCGCTGGCCGCAGCAGCCGCGCTCACCCTCACCGCCGGCACGGCGCTGGCGCAGGCCGGCAAGCAGCCCGTGCGCGTGGTCGTGCCCTGGGCCGCCGGCGGCACCGTGGACTTTGCGGCGCGCCAGCTCGCGCAAAAACTCAACGAACAAACCGGCCGCAACTACTTCGTGGACAACAAGGCCGGCGGCAGCGGCACCATCGGCACGTCCAACGCCCTGAAGTCGCCGGCCGACGGCACCACCGTGCTGTTCTTCGAGGCCAGCTACGCCACGCTGCCCGCGATCTTCTCCAAGCTGTCCTGGGACCATGACAAGGACTTCGCGCCCGTGGGCTCGGTGATCGAAACGCCGATGGCCCTGGTCGTGTCGGCCAACTCGCCGTTCCAGACCGTGCAGGAGCTGATCGACTTTGCCAAGAAGAACCCCGGCAAGCTGAACTTCGGCTCCGGCGGCGTGGCGAGCACGCCGCACCTGACGGCGGAACTGTTCAAGAACGCCGCCGGCATCGACATCGTGCACATCCCGTTCAAGGGCGGCGGCGATGCGCTGCGGGGCGTGATGGCCGGCTCCGCCGACCTGCTGTTCACCGCCGCGCCCACCGCGCTGCCGCACGTGAAGAACGGCAAGGTCCGCCTGCTGGGCCACAGCGGCACGCAGGCCTACCCCGCCATGCCGGGCGTGCCCACCGTGGCCGAGGCCGGCAAGCTCAAGGGCTTTGCGTTCAACAACTGGTACGGCCTGGCCTTCCCCAAGGACACGCCCGCCGACGTGGTGAACCAGCTCAACGCCGACGTGGCCAAGGCCTTTGCCGACCCGGCGCTGCGCGGCCGCTTCGTGCAGCAGGGCGCCGCCATCGCGCTGTCCACGCCCGAGGCATTCGGCAAGCTGGTGCGCGACGAAAGCAAGCGCCTGACCGACGTGAGCCGCCAGGCCGGCATCAAGCCCGAATAAGCCGCAGTCACACGCCATGCCGATCTGGAACATGTCCTTCACGCCGCCCGAGGTCATCGAGGCACCCGTGCTCACGCGCCTGCCCGATGAATTCCGCAAGCCGCGCCGCACCGACTGGACCGACGCCAACAAGGGCGGCCACATCATCGACAGCTTCCTCGAAGGCCCGGCCTTCGACCGCGAAGGCAACCTGTACGTGGTGGACATTCCCTACGGCCGCATCTTCCGCATCTCGCCGCAGCTGCAGTGGACGCAGGTCGCCGAGTACGGCGGCTGGCCCAACGGCATCGCCATCCACAAGGACGGCGGCGTGTGGATCGCCGACTACCGCCAGGGCATCCTTCGCATGGACCCGAAGACGCTTGCGATCGAAACCGTGCTGGGCCACCGCAACAGCGAATCGTTCAAGGGCATCAACGACCTGACCTTCGACGGCGAGGGCAACCTGTGGTTCACCGACCAGGGCCAGTCGGGCCTGCACGACCCCACGGGCCGGGTGTACCGCCTGCGCGCCAATGGCCAGCTGGACTGCGTGGTCCACGGCGTGCCCAGCCCCAACGGCCTGGTGGTGGACGACGCCAGGAAGGCGCTCTTCGTGGCCGCCACACGCGCCAACGCCGTGTGGCGCGGGCCGATCCAGACAAGCGGCAGCGTGACCAAGATGGCGGCCTTCCAGACCTTCTTCGGCACCAGCGGCCCGGACGGCCTGGCGCTGGACGTCGAAGGCCGCCTGTGCATGGCGCACGGCAGCCTGGCCGGCACCTTCGTCATGAATGCGCGCGGCGAGGTGACGCACTTCCTGCGCAGCAGCGCGGGCAGCATGGTGACCAATGTGGCCTACCGGCCCGCAACGGCGCAGCTCGTGATCACTGAATCGGAAAGCGGCAGCGTGCTGCAGGCAACGCTGCCCGCGGCGGGGCTGGCGCTGTATTCACACACCTAGATGGATAGGGGTCCGCAGGGTTATGCGCGAAACGCATGACCCCCTTCAAAGCTGGCCTTGGACTTTTGGCAGCCAGCCGCCTACGCTTCGCTCCTGAAAAACAACGCCTCTGTTGTCAGGAGTTCAACATGTCCAAGGCATCCACCGCCGCCCCCTCCCCCAACGCCCTGCCCTCCTACCTGGACGCCGGCAACCTCGGCCCATGGGGCATCTACCTGCAGCAGGTGGACCGCGTCACGCCCTACCTGGGCCACCTGTCGCGCTGGGTCGAAACCCTGAAGCGCCCCAAGCGCGCGCTGATCGTGGACGTGCCCATCCACCTGGACGACGGCACCGTGGCCCATTACGAAGGCTACCGCGTGCAGCACAACACATCGCGCGGCCCCGGCAAGGGCGGCGTGCGCTTTCACCAGGACGTGACGCTGTCCGAAGTGATGGCGCTGTCGGCCTGGATGTCCATCAAGAACGCCGCGGTGAACGTGCCCTACGGCGGCGCCAAGGGCGGCATCCGCGTGGACCCGCGCACGCTGTCGCGCGGCGAGCTGGAGCGCGTGACGCGCCGCTACACCAGCGAGATCGGCATCATCATCGGCCCCAACAAGGACATCCCCGCGCCCGACGTCAACACCGACGGCCAGATCATGGCCTGGATGATGGACACCTATTCCATGAACCAGGGTTCCACCGCCACCGGTGTGGTCACCGGCAAGCCGATTGACCTGGGCGGCTCGCTGGGCCGGGTGGAAGCCACTGGCCGCGGCGTGTTCACCGTGGGCATGGAGGCAGCCAAACACATTGGCCTGGACGTCAGTCAGGCCCGCGTGGCCGTGCAGGGCTTTGGCAACGTGGGCGGCACCGCGGCCAAGCTGTTCGCCGAAACCGGCGCCCGCGTGGTGGCCGTGCAGGACCATGGCGGCACCATCTACCGCGAGGCCGGCCTGAACGTGCCCGAGCTGCTGCGCCATGTGGCCGAACACCGCACGGTGGCCGGCTTTGAAGGCGCCGAGACGCTGAAGACCGACCAGTTCTGGGACGTGGAATGCGACATCCTGATCCCCGCCGCGCTGGAGGCACAGATCAACAAGGACAACGCCGGGCGCATCAAGGCCCGCATGGTGATCGAAGGCGCCAACGGCCCCACCACCCCCGAGGCCGACGACATCCTGAAGGAGCGCAACATCCTGGTGCTGCCCGACGTGATCGCCAACGCGGGCGGCGTGACGGTGAGCTACTTTGAATGGGTGCAGGACTTCTCCAGCTTTTTCTGGGACGAAGAAGAAATCAACGCCCGGCTGGTGCGCATCATGCGCGCGGCCTTCGCCAGCATCTGGCAGGTGGCACAGGACCACCAGGTCACGCTGCGCACGGCCACGTTCATCGTGGCGTGCAAGCGCATCCTGCACACGCGCGAGCTGCGCGGGCTCTACCCCTGAAACCTGAGGCACCGGGTCGCAGTCAGGCGGCGCCGCTTTGGGCACCACGCCATGCAGCTGGCGCGCGACGGTGCGGTAGATCTTGACGCGGGTGAGGGACAGGCTGGTCAGGGGTTGCGAGGTTACAGTCGTTCGCGGCTCAAAGAACCCGCAGCACCTCAAACTGCTGCCGGATGGGAGCGACCTGAATCGACACCTCATCACCCTCGCATGTGCCCAGCAAGGCCCTGCCCAAAGGGGCTTCGCTGCTGATGACCTGAACGAGCTGCGCGCCGCTGACCAGCTTCATGCTGCCCCCATTCGGGCCGAGAAAAAAGTGTTGCGGCTTGCCGCCGGAATCAACCAGACAGACCAGCGCGCCGAGCTGTATGCCTTTGCTGGCGTCGTAGGGACGTGGGCTGAATTGGCGCCACATAGTCAACGCCTGGCGGATGGCGTCAGCGCGCCGGGCCTGGCCAGTGGCCAGGTAGGCGGCTTCGAGTCCCAATGTGTCGTATTTGTTTTCGGCGACGTTTTCTTCGTGGGTGGCCGTTTCATGGGCCGACTGGGCCGCCTGTTCGGTTTGCAGCAGGTCTTCGGCGAGCCGATCCAGCACCTGCTGGCGCAGCAGGAGTTTGTCCATGATGAAAGGTGGGCGTCTCATCGGCAGCGGGCGCAGCGAAAGCCGATGTACACGACGCTCGTGTCAGCGGGTTTGTCCTGCCGGTGTTCGTCGCGCATCTGCGCGGCGCCGTACCACCAGGAACCGCCGCGCGTGCGCTTGTCTGCGCCCGCACCGCTGTCGACCCACTCCCAGGCATTTGCGCCCATGTCGTACAGACCGTTCACACCCGCCTTGGTGGTGCCAACTTCAGCATGTCCCCGGCCACGGGATGTCACCGCGTGCGCGGCGGTCTTGACCGGACCGCAATCACCGAGGCAGTTCGCGCCCTCGGGGCTGGTCCCGGTCGGGTACGGATAGCGGCGGCCCGTGACGAACCCGCCCGATGGCTTTGCGCGCCGTTCCACGTAGGCCGCCTCACCCCACTCGGCATCCGTCGGCAGGCGCTTGCCCGCCCAGCGGCAAAATGCTTCGGCTTCCGCGTAGGTCACGTGCACCGCCGGCTCGCGCGGCCCCGCTGGAGTACCGAATGGGGTGCGCCAGGTCCAGCCTGGCCGCTGTTGCCATCCGTTCTCATAGGTGCTGCCACCGCCCGCCCGCTCGGCCGCTGTCACCGTGCCGGTCGCATCGACGAAGCGGCGGAACTCGCCGATCGGGGTCTCGGTCCTGTCAATCTCGAAGTCGCCAACCGCCTGCATGTCGGCTCCTCGCGCGCTGAAACCCGCCAGCAGGGCCGCCGACCCGGTGGCAATGCAAAGGAATCGGTTGAGCATCATGTGCTCATTTTGCCGTGACCGATCGGCGCTGGCGCGTCAACGTCCCACGGGGGCCAGATGCTGGCACCAGGCAAAGTGACTACAGTCGCGCCATGACCTATGAACTGCACTACTGGCCGACGATCCCGGGTCGCGGCGAATTCGTTCGCCTGGCGCTCGAAGCGGCCGGCGCGACTTACGTGGACATCGCACGGGGCCCGGAGGATGCGGGCCGCGGAGTGCCTGCGATGCTGCGCACGCTCGGCGACCGCAGCCTGCGCCAGCCGCCCTTCGCGCCGCCCTTTCTCAAGGACGGCGATTTCGTCATCGGCCAGACCGCCGCCATCCTGCAGTACCTTGCACCGGCGCTGAAGCTGGTGGCGCGCAGCGAGCAGGCGCGCGCCTGGACGATGCAGATCCAGCTGACCATCGCCGACATGGTGACCGAGGCACACGACACGCATCACCCCATCGCGTCGAGCCTGTACTACGAAGACCAGAAAGCCGAAGCGCTGCGGCGTGCCGCCAACTTCTGCAGCGAGCGCATGCCGAAATTCATGCAGTGGTTCGAACGCATCCTTGCGCAAAACCCGGCCGGCGATCGCTGGCTGGTCGGCAATCGCATGAGTTATGCGGACTTGTCGCTGTTCCAGCTTGTCGAAGGCCTGCGCTATGCATTCCCCCTGGCGGCCGGGCGGGTGCTCTCGCGCGCACCGCGGGTGGTCAGCATGCACGGCCGTGTGGCCGCGCAGCCGCGCGTGGCTGCGTACCTGCGAAGCGAGCGCCGCATTGCATTCAACGAAGAAGGAATCTTTCGGCGCTATCCGGAGCTGGACAGGCCCACAGGCTGAGTTCACACGGGCTGCCGTGCATGCCAATGGCAGCTTTCGACCCAATGCAGCCATAGAGTTGCGGTCCGCCGTTCTTTCAAGGCTTTCGACGGTGACCATCGTCGAAAAAGAGCGCACGCGCGTGCGCGCGTACCCACCGGAATTCAAGAGTCGAGCCCGTGGGCTAAACCGACTGTTCCGAGGGCGTCGGTCGCCAAAGTATCACTCGCGCACGGGCTGAACACGAACATGCTGGCATTCGTGGCCGCGCGAGCGAATGCCGGCGTCCAAGCCGCAGCCGTGTGGCTGCAAACTGCGGGAAAACACTTAGTTAGATATCTAAGCATTTCTCGGAGAATCGTGCTGGAGGCACCATGGACCAGACAGCTCACATGCACGAGACCTTTAGCCAAACCATTGAACTCGCCGACTTGCCGGAAGGCGAATCCCGGCGCTGCCAATTCGACGGAGCCGCCGTCGCGCTGTTCCGCGTCGAAGGCTGCGTTTATGCGACCCAGGACGAGTGCACGCACGGCAGGGCTTCCTTGGCCGACGGATACCTGATCGGCGACGAGGTTGAGTGCCCCCTTCACCAAGGCATGTTCAACGTTCGCACCGGAGCGGTCACCGCTGCCCCTTGCACCCAGGCTCTCAAGACCTACGCCGTTGAAGTCCGCGACGGCGTGATCTACCTCGCTCCCTCATCCGCCAAGGCCGAGTCGCCGACCGGCCAGACCCCCCCCAAAGGAGACACTGCATGAAACTTCTTCGCCTGATGGCGCTTGGCGCCGTCGCCGCCTGTATCGGCACGGCGCAATCGCAAACGCCGGCACCCATCAAGATAGGTTTCGTCGGCGAGCTTTCGGGTCCGCAAGGCGCCTTGGGCCAGGACCAGTACGACGGATTCATGATGGTCGTGGAACGCAACGGCGGCAAGCTCGGCGGTGTCCCGGTGCAGATCATCAAGGAGGATTCCCAGCTCAAGCCCGACGTCGCCACGCAGATAGTGCAGCGCCTGATCGAGCGCGACAAGGTGCCAATCATCACCGGCGTGACTTTCTCCAACATCATGATGGCGATCCACAGGCCGGTGACCGAGAAGGAAGTGTTCCTTATCGGCTCAAACGCCGGCCCCTCCCCCATCGCCGGCTCCGCGTGCTCACCGTACCAGTACGTCGTGTCGTGGCAGGTGGACCAGCTCGCGGAAGTGTTCGGCGTTCACGCCAACAGCAAGGGCTACAAGAAGGTCTACCTGATGGCGCCCAATTACCAGGCGGGCAAGGACTTTCTCTCCGGCTTCAAGCGGACTTTCAAGGGCCAGATCGTGGACGAGGTCTATACGAGCCTCAACCAGCCGGACTTCTCCGCGGAACTGACCCAACTGAATGCGGCCAAGCCGGACGCCGTTTTCGTCTTCTATCCGGGCGGCCTGGGCATCAACTTCGTGAAGCAGTACCAGCAAGCGGGCCTGCTCGGCAAGGTGCCGCTCATGTCGGGTGGCGCTGTCGATGGCACCACGCTGCCCGCATTGAAGGAAACAGCACTAGGCGTGCTCGGCGCCTTCCCTTGGGGTCCCGACCTGGACAACAGGGCGAACAAGCGATTTGTCGAAGAGTTCGAGCGCAAATACAACCGTATTCCAGCAGCTTTTGCTGCCCAAGGCTATGACTCCGCGCTCCTGCTCGACTCGGCGATCGCCAAAGTCAAGGGCAACGTAGCCGACAAGCGCGCCTTCATGGCAGCCCTCAAGACCGCTGAATTCGAGTCCGTTCGCGGGTCGTTTAAGTTCGGCAACAACAACTTCCCCGTGCAGGATTTCCACATCCAGGAAGTCGCCAAGGACACCAAGGGGCGCGTGAGCCTCAAGACGATCGCCACACCGTTCAAGGCCCAGGCAGACTCGTACCACACGCAGTGTGCGATGAAGTGATCGTCTGATCGCCAGTCCACATCAGTGCCCACATCCAGATGACCGCCTCCGTCATCCTCACCCAGTTGCTCAACGGCATCCAGCTGGGGGCGCTGCTCTTCCTTCTCTCCGCCGGGCTCACGCTGGTCTTCGGGATCATGAATTTCGTGAACCTGATGCACGGCTCGCTTTTCATGATGGGGGCGTATTTCGCCGCTGCGGGCTACAAAGTGTCCGGCTCGTTCACGGTCGCCGCAATCTGCGCCGTGGGCGGGGGCCTCGTCCTTGGCCTGCTGGTGGAGCGTCTGGTCGTCTCAAAGATGTACCGCCGCGAGCACCTCGATCAGGTGCTCGTGACATTTGGGTTGGTACTCTTTTTCAACGAGGTTGCCCGCATCCTCTGGGGTCCGACTTCGGTGCACGCGGGATCGCCGGCCGCGTTCGACGGCACGGTCAATCTCCTCGGCGTGATGTATCCCTCCTATCGTCTCCTCATCATCGGCGTCGCGCTCGTGGTGGGAGCGGGCCTCTACTTCATGATCCATCGCACCCGCATTGGCATGCTGGTGCGAGCGGGGGCCACCCGTCCCGAGATCGTGAGTGCGCTTGGCGTTAATGTCGTGCGCCTGAAGCGCTGGCTTTTCGCCTTCGGCGCGATGCTTGCCGCACTCGGCGGCCTGATGGCCGGGCCGATCACGTCAGTGCAACCCGGCATGGGCGAGCCGGTGCTGATCATGACCCTCGTCGTCATCGTCACCGGCGGCATCGGCTCCATCCGGGGCGCGTTCTACGGCGCCATGATCATCGGTGTCGTCGACACAGTGGGCCGCGCGTTCCTGCCGCTGATGCTGCGCGAGGTGTTCGAGCGTTCCGTCGCGCAGGCCGCGGGACCTGCGCTGGCGTCCATCCTGATCTATCTTTTCATGGCCTGCGTGCTCGCCATCCGTCCGCAAGGCCTGTTCCCGGTGCGCCATGGCTGAACAGTTGTCCTCTCGCATTCGCCGACACTGGTTGCCCATCGTTCTGCTCGGGCTCCTGGCGCTGCTGCCCGTGGTGGCCGCCTTGCTGGGGCAAAGCTACTACGTCACCTTCGCAACGCGCGTGCTCGTCCTCGCCATCGCAGCCGTGGGCTTGAACGTGGCGCTCGGCTACGGCGGAATGGTCAGCTTCGGCCATGCGCTGTACGTGGGCCTGGGCGCCTACGTCGTTGCCGCCATGTCAGAAGCCGGCATCCAGTCGGGCTTGGCCCATCTCGGCACGGCTCTCGCTGCCGGGGGCCTGCTTGCGGTCCTTCTCGGCCTCGTGTGCCTGCGCACCAGCGGCATCGCGTTCATCATGATCACGCTGGCGTTCTCCCAAATGTTCTACTACGTCATCGTAAGCCTCAAGCGCTATGGGGGCGACGATGGGATGTCCCTTCCGGCACGCAGCACCTTGTTGGGTGCCAGCCTGGACAGTCCGGTTGCCTTCTACTACCTGGTGTTCGCCGTGCTTGCGCTCGCGCTGCTCTTCGTGGCTTCGATGGCGCGCTCGCGATTCGGCTGGGTGGTACGCGGCAGCAAACTGAACGCAAGACGCATGGCGGCATTGGGCTACCCCGTGCTTCGCTATCGGCTCGCAGCCTACGTGCTGTCCGCCCTGATCTGCGTGGTCGCCGGGGTGCTGCTCGCGAACCTCACGCGCTTCGCATCGCCTTCGTACCTGCAGTGGTCGCTCTCCGGCGAACTCATCGTGATGGTGGTGCTGGGAGGCATGGGCACCGTGCTTGGTCCCGTGTTCGGCGCGATCGCGCTGCTGGTTCTGGAGGAGCTGCTCGCCAACGCGCATCTACCGATGCCCTTCGGCGCCGACGCGATGGTGCGCTCCCATTTCATGGGCCTGATCGGCATCTTCATCGTTCTCATGGCAATGGGTACCCGGCACGGCCTGGCCGGCCTCGCCAACCGCAAGGCTGCATCATGACGCCACTGCTCGCGGTCGAGAACCTGGTCAAGCGCTTCCGCGGCATCCGTGCATCGGACGGCATCAACTTCGACTTGCGCCACGGCGAGATCCATGCCGTGATCGGGCCCAATGGCGCAGGCAAGACTACCTTCATCAACCAGCTCGCAGGGGAGCTGGCCCCCGACTCCGGTCGCATTCTCCTGGACGGCCGAGATATCACAAAGGAACCGGTGCATAGGCGGGCAGCCCTCGGCCTGGGGCGGTCCTACCAGATCAGTGCGGTGTTCGACGAGTTGTCCGTTCTCGACAACGTCATGCTGGCCGCGCAGGCGCACCAGGGGCACAGTTTCCGGTTCTTCAACGACGCGGCGAAAGATGAAGACGTCGCAGCGCCATCGCGCGAAGCGGTGCGGATCGTCGGGCTTGAAGATTCCATGCACCGCCCCGTGGCGGACCTCGCGCACGGCGCGAAGCGCCAGCTCGAACTGGCCATGGTGATCGCCACGAAACCCCGCTTCATGCTGCTGGACGAGCCCATGGCGGGCACGGGCCCGACCGAGTCGCGCGAGATTGTCGCCCTCCTGCGGCGCCTTCGGGGCACGGCTGCCATCGTGCTGATCGAGCACGACCTGGAGGCTGTCTTTGCATTGGCGGACCGCATCAGCGTCATGGTCTATGGAAAGGTCATCGCCACCGGAAGTTGCGACGAGATCCGGTCCGACCCCGCAGTGCGGGAAGCCTACATCGGCGACGAGGAGGCCGTGCTGTGAGCGCCGCACTCGTCGAGGCCCGAGACCTGGTTGCGCACTACGGAACCAGCCAGGTGCTTTTTGGCGCCGGGCTGGATTTGAGGCGCGGCGAGTTCGTGACGCTCCTGGGCCGCAATGGCATGGGAAAGTCGACGCTGGTCAAGGTGCTGCTGGGCATGTTGCCCGCGCGCTGCGGATCGGTGCGTTTCGACGGAACGGAAATCTCGGGACGGCCTGACCACGAGAATGCCCGCCGCGGAATCGGGTTGGTCCCGGAAGGCCGCGGCATCTTCCCCAACCTGAGCGTGCGCGAGAACTTGCTGGCTACCGCCATCGAGCGTAAGGAATCGACCACGCCGTGGTCGTTGACGCGCGTGCACGAACTCTTCCCGCGCCTTCAGGAACGGGAGAAGAACCTCGGCAGCGATTTGTCCGGCGGCGAGCAGCAGATGCTCGCCATCGGGCGCGCGCTCATGACCAATCCGAAACTGCTGATCCTCGACGAGGCGACCGAGGGATTGGCACCGCTGGTGCGGCGCGAGATCTGGCTGTGCCTTCAAAGACTGAAGGCAGAGGGCCTGACCATGCTGGTAATCGACAAGAACCTCAAGCCGCTGCTGCACTTGGCGGACAGGCACTACGTGATCGAGAAAGGCCGGATGGCGTGGTCGGGAACATCTTCGCAGTTGCAAGCCTCACCCGACGTTATGTCGCGCTACCTCAGCTTGTGAGCAATTCGGAACACTGACCAGGAGTACCCATGAAAGTAACTATGCAGGACATCCGCGGTGTGGTGGGGATCGTCCCGACGCCCGCCACGGCGGATGCGGAAAGCTGGAGCGCCGTGAACACCATCGACCTCGCGGAGACGGCGAAGATGGTTGGCGCGGTGGTGGATTCGGGCGTCGACATCTTGATGACGACCGGAACCTTCGGCGAGTGCGCCACGCTCACCGAAGACGAGCTGCGGACGTTCGTGCAGGCCGTCGTGCGGACGGTCGCCAAGCGCCGCCCGGTGTTCGCGGGGATCACGACGCTGAACACTCGCGACACGATCCGCCGCGGCCGCGAACTGGTCGAGCTCGGCGCCGATGGCCTCTTCGTCGGTCGGCCAATGTGGCTGGCGATGGACGACAAGTCCATCGTGCGCTTCTACCGCGACATTGCAGAGGCGCTCCCTGGCGTGCCCCTGGTGGCGAACGACAATCCTTCCGCGTTCAAGGGCAAGATGTCGCGCGACGTCTACCGTGCGCTCGCCGAGATTCCCGAAGTGGTCGCTTCCAAGCACGTTGGCGGCCCGGCCCTCGTGTCCGACCTGCTGGAAGTTGGCGACAAGATCCGCCTGCTGCCGCTGGAGATGGACTGGTATGCCCTGGCGCGCGACCACCGCGAGCGCGCCCAGGCGTGCTGGTCGGGCAGCGTGGCCTGCGCGCCTGCGCCCATTGTGGCCTTGCGTGACGCAATCTTTGCCGAGGACTGGGCTAGAGCCGCCGAGATCAGCGAAAAAGTGAACTGGGCCGTCAAGGCGATGTTCCCCGGTGGTGAGCTGTCGAAGTTCATGGACTACAGCATCCAGCTGGGTCATGTGCGCTTTCGCGAAGCCGGGCTGTTCGATCCCGGCCCATCGCGCCCGCCTTACCTGGAAGCGCCGGCCGACTATGTCGAGGGCTCGCGTGTCTGCGGACGTCGCTGGGCCCAATTGCAGCGCGAGTACGCGTGAAGTCCGAGACGAGAGGAATACCATGAGCGCGAAACCGAATTCACCCGTCAAAAGCCTCGCCAGTTTCGACAAGGACCTGGCCGAAATTTCCATCCGCGGCCAGTGGCAGTACGACGAAATGCTCGAGCGGCTGATCGGGGGACCCAAGACCGCCGCGCTGCCGATGATGTGGAAGTGGGACATCGTCCAGCGCAAGCTGATGGAAGCCTGCGACGTCATGGCCGAGAGCTTCACGGCGCGCCGCAACCTGTCGTTCATCAACCCCGGCCTCGAGCGTGGCGGCACGTCGCAAACCATCTTGGCGGGCATGCAAGCCGTCAAGCCGGGCGAGGTGGCGTGGGCCCATCGCCACCCGATCTCGGCGTTGCGCTTCGTGATGGACGGCGACCCCAAGCTGTTCACCGTAGTCAACGGTGAGGTCCTAACGATGGAGACGAACGACCTGGTGCTGACGCCGGCCTGGACTTGGCACGACCACCACAACGAGAGCGACATCCTCGGCGTCTGGCTCGACGTCCTCGACGTGCCGCTGATGCTTTCGTTGGGCCAGATGGCGTATCAACCGCTGGGCGAGACGACGCAGCCGATCCGTGCCGAGCGGCACAATTACCTGAGCGAACGCACGGGGGTCGTCCGCCCCCTGTGGGAACAGAAGGTGGGTGGCTCAATGCCGCGTCGCTATCCGTGGAAGGAGGTCAAGCGCCAACTCGACCTGTTCTGCGAGGGCGGGCCGGCCAGCCCCTACGACGACGTGATCTTAGAGTACGTGGACCCGACAACGGGCGGCTCGACTCTGCCCACGCTGCGGTGCTGCGTGCAGCGCCTGCGTCCGGGATTCATCGGGCAGCAGCATCGGCGGACTGCCAGCACCGTCTACTACGTCGTGGAGGGCGAAGGCAGCACGCGCATCGGCGACACGGAACTGCACTGGGGCCCGCGCGACGTGTTCGTGGTGCCGACCTGGGTATGGCACGAGCATCGCTGCGGCGCGGGCGGCCAGGCGGCCACCTTGTTCAGCGTGAGCGACGCACCGCTCCTCGAGGCCGCGCAGCTCTATCGTGAAGAACCCGAATCGCAGGTGGGCCGCAGGTCCGCGCCCCTGCCGCCGCTTGACGCCCGCAAGGCTTGATGGCCGATTCGAACGAACACCAAGGAAGCTCCATGAACGACCCCGTCATGCATGCGCGTGTTGCCGATCTCTACACGCGCTATTCCGAAACCCTGTGCGACCTGAAGATCGCCGACTGGCCCGAATACTTCACCGACATCTGCCTCTATCGCGTCGTCTCGCGCCCCAACCACGACCGGGGCCAGCTCATCGGCCCGATGTTCGCGGAGAACAAGGGGGCGCTGAAGGACCGCGTGGTCGCCATCCGCGAAACCCTGGTGTATTCGTCCCGAAGCCTGACCCATCTGGTGAACGGCGTGCGTATCGTTTCGAGTGAAGAATCGACGCTGCGCACACGCAGCATGCTGGCCGTCTACCAGACGCTGATCGACGGCACGACGCAGTTGCAACTGGTGGGCCGAACGTTCGACGCGATCGACGCGAGCGGCCCCGAACTGAAGTTCCGCGAGCGGGTGGTGGTGTTCGACACCGAACTGCTCGCAGGCGCCCTGGTCTACCCCGTCTGAAGGATCCCCAAGCCATGAACCAAGCATGTCCGCACGCCGAAGCCGGCGCAGGCGCCGCCGCTAGTGAACTGCGCCCGATCAAGATCTGGCCGCGCAAGGACAGCTCGCGCGTGCCGTTGTGGGTCTACACAGACCGCGACAACTACCTGCGCGAGCTCGAAGCCGTTTTCTACGGTCCCCACTGGCACATGGTCGGACTAGAGAGCGAGATCCCGAACGCCGGCGACTTCAAGCGATCCGTGATCGGCGAGCGCTCGGTGATCGTTACGCGCACGCAGGAGGGCGAGCTGAGCGTTTTGCTCAACAGCTGCGCCCACCGCGGCGTCGAGATCTGCCAGACGACCTTCGGCACGCAGAAGGAGATCATGTGTCCCTATCACCAGTGGACCTACGACCTGAAGGGCAACCTGATGGGCGTTCCGTTCAAGCGGGGCGTCAAGGGCAAGGGCGGATTCCCAGCCGACTTCGACACAGCGCAGCATGGCCTTCGCACGTTGAAGGTGGAAAGCGTCAACGGCTGCATCTTCGCGACCTTCGACCACGACGCGCCGCCGATGCGCGAATACCTGGGCGACGGCAACTACGAATATCTCACACGCATCTTCAACGGCCGCAAGACCAAGGTGCTCGGCTACCAGCGCCAGCGCATCAAAGGAAACTGGAAGTTGTACATGGAGAACATCAAGGACCCGTACCACGCGTCCCTGCTGCACGTGTTTCTCATCAGCTTCGGCCTCTACCGCATCGACCAGAAAGGTGTGACCGTCACCGACGAGCGCACGCTGTCGCACAACGTGTTCGCGTCCATACGTAATGCCGCCGGGGAAGTCAGTGGCACCGAGGACATGAAGTCGTACCGCAAGGACCTGAAGTTGAACGACATGAACCTGGTGTCGGCTGCCAAGGAGTACGAGGACGACGTCACCATCCAGATCCAGACCATCTTCCCCGACCTGGTCCTGCAGCAGCAAGGCAACAGCCTCCAGATGCGCTACGTGATTCCGCGCGGACCGGACGAGTTCGAGCTGCAGTGGACCTATTTCGGTTATGAGGACGACAGCGCGGATACCACGCTGCGCCGCCTGCGGCAGGCCAACCTGACAGGCCCTTCCGGCTTCGTCTCGGTGGACGACACCGAGGTGCTGGAGTACTCGGGTTCCGGCATCCGGCCCAACCCATCGCACATTGCGGTGCTGGAGCTTGGGGGGCGCGAAGGGACGGCACCGGTCGACGGCAACATGGTGACCGAGGGCCCGATCCGCGGCTTCTACGACTACTACCGGCGCGTGATGTACAGCCAGGGCGGGGACACCCTGTGAGTTCCCCGCTGAAGGTCGTCACCGGCTCCGTCGCGCGGGCGTCGGTTGCGGCCGGCGGCGGCGCGGGGACGGGGCCGGCGCTGGAGGACAGCCTGGGCTTCCTCATCTGCGACACCGCGCGCTATGTGAGGAGGGTGCTCAGCTCGCGGCTTGCGCCGTATGGCATTCCCGGCAGCTGCTGGTTCGTGCTGCGGGCGCTATGGCAGCGTGACGGATGCACGCAGCGCGAGCTGAGCGCGATGCTTGGCCTGGCTGAGCCCGCGGTGATGATGACGTTACGCACCCTGGAGCGCCTTGGCTTGGTCACGCGCGCACGGGACGAATCCGACAAGCGTCGTATCGCCATCCTGTTGACGCAACGCGCGCGCGACATCGAGGAGGAATTGCTCGGTGTCGCCGCCGAGGTCAACCAGGCCATGCTGGCAACGATTTCCCCCGACGCGCGCGCCAGCATGATGTCGTCGCTGCGTTCCGTTCACACGGAACTTGAGCGCGCCTGCGACAGCACGCTCCAGCCGTTCGACAAGGAAATCGCCGGCGAGCGAATGCCGTCCGCCGCCCGGCTGGCCGCCCAACCCGAGAAAAAGAGAGTCTTTAGATGAGTTCCGACGACGCCATCACCTCCGCGCTGCCACGCCATCGCCAGCTTTATGCGGGCGGGCACTGGATCGAGCCGCAGGGCGGCTACCGCGACACCTGGAATCCGGCGACAGGCGCATCGCTCGGCCCGTGTGCCGAGGCCAATGCGGCCGACGTCGATGCCGTCGTCATGCAGGCGCAAGCCGGCTTCGAAACGTGGCGCTCGGTGAAGCCCCTGGAGCGCGCGGCCATGATGCGGCGCATTGCGCAAGTGCTGCGGGACAACGCCGGCGAGCTGGCGCTCATCGACGCGGCGAACTGCGGCAACCCGCTCAAAGAGATGGCGGGCGATGCACTGGCGGCCGCCGCACAGGTTGAATATTTCGCGGGGCTCGTCACCGAGATCAAGGGCGAAACCCTTCCAATGGGCGACGGCGTCGTGAACATGACCGTGCGCGAACCCCTGGGGGTCTGCGCGCGCATCGTTGCGTACAATCACCCGCTGATGTTCGTCGCCGGCAAGCTGGCGCCCGTCATCGCGGCCGGAAACACCGCCGTGATGAAGGCGCCTCAGCAGGCACCGCTGTCCACATACCGGTTAATGGAACTGATCGAGGACATTCTCCCGCCTGGCGTCCTGAACATCGTCACGGGCGGCACGGCTGCCGGACAGGCGCTGGTCGCGCATCCGCTGGTGCAACACGTCGCTTTGATCGGCAGCGTCGAAACCGGCCGCGCCATCGCGCGCGCGGCCGCGGACCAGCTGAAGAAGGTCTCGCTCGAACTCGGGGGCAAGAATGCCTGCATCATCTTTCCGGATGCGGACATCGCCGCCGCGATCAAGGGTGCCGTGGGCGGCATGAATTTCAGCTGGTGTGGCCAGTCCTGCGGCTCCACCTCGCGGCTCTTCGTGCATGAGTCCGTGTACGACCGGGTGATCGACGGTGTCCTGCAACAGGTGCGGCAATTCCAGCCCGGCCTGCCGACGGATCCGGCCACGTCGATGGGCGCCCTCGTGTCGAAGGACCAATTCGACAAGGTGATGCGATACATCGACGTCGCGCACGCCGACGGCGCGCGCCTGCTGTACGGGGGTAAGCGCGCGACCGATGCGGCGCTCGCGAATGGCTTCTTTGTGGAGCCGACGATTTTCGACGGCGTCACCCACGACATGCGCATCGCGCGCGAGGAAGTCTTCGGTCCCATTCTCTCCATCCTCAAGTGGAGCGACACCGACGAGATGCTGAGCCACGTCAATTCCGTCGACTACGGCCTGACCTGCTCGATCTGGACCACCAGCCTCGCGAACGCGCACCGCACCGCAGCGCGCGTGGAAGCCGGGTACATCTGGGTCAACAACGCCAGCCGGCACTTCATCGGTGCGCCGTTTGGCGGCTACAAGCGCTCCGGGCTCGGCCGCGAGGAATCGCTCGAAGAACTGCTGCACTACACGCAGGTCAAGAACATCAACATCACGCTCGCACCTTGAGCGGTTGCACCAAGCGCCGCCGCACCACGAGCCAAACTTAGATATCTAACCAATACAGAGGACCGAGAAGATGCTCACGCCGCAAGAAAACGAGCTGCTCTGCCGCGTCGAAGGCGATGCCCCCATGGGCCAGTTGATGCGCAGGCACTGGACGCCGATCTGCCTTCGCGAAGAGGTGCCGGAGCCCGATGGCCCGCCCGTGCAGGCGCGCATCTTCGGAGAAGACCTGGTGGTGTTTCGCGACACGGAAGGCCGTGTCGGTGTGATGGACGAATACTGCCCGCACAGGCGCGCGTCCCTGGTTCTCGGGCGCAACGAAGACAGCGGCCTGCGCTGCCTGTACCACGGCTGGAAGATGGACGTCCAGGGCAATGTGATCGAAATGGCTTCCGAGCCCAGCGCGAGCTGCATGGCTCAGAAGGTCAAGCACAAGGCCTACCCCACGCATGAATGGGCGGGGCTTGTCTGGGCCTACATGGGCCCGCCGGAGACCCAGCCCGAGTTCCAGCCGCCGGCATGGGCCCCCACGGAAAACGCGCGCGTCAGTATCGCCAAGGCGGTACTCCCCTGCAATTGGGCGCAGGTGCTCGAGGGTGCGATCGACTCGGCGCACAGCTCCAGCCTGCATTCGTCCGACATGGTTCCCGCGCGTGTAGATGGCGCCAAGGCCACGGACAAAACCTGGCTGCGTCCGTCGACGGACAGGGCGCCGCGGATGCAGGTGCAACGCGCAGGCTACGGTTTCCGCTACGCCGCCTTGCGCCGACCCATCACGAACGCTGCGACGCACGAGTACATCCGCACGACCGTCTTCGTCGCGCCCGCGGCCGCGCTGATCCCGCCGAACAACCTCTACAACGTCGCCAACATCAACGTGCCGATGGACGACACGCACACGGTGTTCTACTTCATCGCCTGGGGTCACCCTGCGCAAACCCCCGAGACGGACACCTGGCGCAAGTTCCTGAGACAGCAGGTAGGCGTGGACCTCGACAACCGCTACCGTCCCCTGCGCACGCGCGACAACATGTTCTGGCAGGACCGCCAGGCCATGAAGGCGGGCAACTTCACCGGCATCACGGGCTTTCCCAACCAGGACGTGGCGATGTGGGTCACGATGGGCCCGATCGCCGACCGCACACGCGACCGTCTCGGTGCCAGCGATGTGGCGGTCGTCGAGTTCCGCAAGCAGATGCTCGAAGCCGTGCGGGCTTTCCAGGACGGCGCCCGAGCCATCGGCACCGGCGAACACGCCATTCCCTCCAACGTCTGTGCTTTCCAGGCCGTGGTGCCCAAGACGAGCGACTGGCGCACCTACGACGCGCGCCACGTCTGGCAGGAACAGGGCGAGGCCTTGGACGCCGGATATCAGGTCGGGCCCTGACGCCATGGCCAAGCTCCAGCTTTCTGTCGCCATGGGCGACTACGACCGCACCCGCGCCCTCTACGACGGCCGGGTGCAGATCGATGGCGTCGATCCGGTGTACATGCTGCTCAATCCGGAGGAGATGTTCTTTCGGGCGATGCGCAGCCGCGACTTCGACATCGCCGAACTGTCGTTTTCCAGTTACCTGGTGAAGCACTCGCGGGGAGAGTCTCCGTACATCGCGGTGCCTGTTTTTCTTTCACGGGCATTTCGGCATACCTCGATCTATGTGCGACGGGATCGGATCCGCAAACCTGAAGACCTGAAGGGTTGCCGCATCGGAGTGCCCGAATACCAATTGACCGCGATCGTCTGGGCTCGGGCCCTGCTGCAGGACGAATACGGGGTGAAGCCCGCCGACGTGACTTGGGTGCGCGGCGGAATCGACACCCCGGGCCGGCCGGAAAAGATCCGCCTCGAACTGCCGGCGGATGTGCGCCTCGAAGCCGCCCCCGAGGGCAAGACGATCACCGAGTTGCTCAACGAAGGCGATCTCGACGCATTCATCGCGCCGAGGCCGCCGGGTGCGCAGGCACTGCGCAACCCCGACGTGCGCTGGCTCTTTGACGATCCGACGGCAGCTGCGAAGGACTTCTATCGTCGCACGCGCGTCTTTCCGATCATGCATGTGGTTGGCATTCGCAAGGAACTCGCGCAGCAGCATCCCTGGTTGCCGGGTGCCGTGCTGAAGGCGTTCACGCAGTCCAAGCAGGCAGGCCTTGAGCTGCTGGGCGACACCTCCGCGACCAAGGTGACGCTGCCCTTCGTCGAGGAACAGTTGCAGGCCGCCCGCGAACTCATGGGCGGCGACTTCTGGTCGTACGGCGTCGCGCCGAACCAGGCGACGCTGGAGACCTTCGTTCGCCACCATCATTCGCAAGGCTTGTCGCCGCGCCAAGTCCCTGTCGAGGATTTGTTCCACCCGGCGACCTACGAGAGCTACAGCATCTGATCGAGCCATGAGCGACTCCCACGAACTCGCCTTCAACCTGCGCATCGCGCGCGCGACCGACGCGGCCGAGGGCATCCGTAGCTTCGAGCTCGTTAGTTCGAACGACGCGCCCTTGCCCGCGTTCACACCCGGCGCGCACGTGCGCCTGCGCACCCCTGCCGGCGCAGTGCGCAAGTATTCGCTTTGCAACGATCCGTCGGAGCGCCATCGCTATGTCATCGCGGTCAAGCGCGACGCAGCGGGCCGCGGGGGTTCGGTCAGCATGGTCGACGAGGCGCGCGAAGGCGACCTGCTGTGCGTTTCGGAGCCGGAGAATGCTTTTCGCATGTCGCGCGGCGCGCGCAGCTACCTGTTCATCGCCGGCGGAATCGGCATCACGCCGATCCTGTCCATGATCCGCTCGCTGCAGGAACAGCCCGACGCGAAGTGGCGGCTGCTCTACCTGACCCGATCGGCAGCCACCACGCCGTTCGTCGAAGAGCTGCGCGAGCTCGACGCGGGTGGCCATGTCATCATCCACCATGACGAGGGCGACCCTTCGAGAGCGCTCGACCTGTGGCCTTTCCTGGAGAAGCCCCAGGACCACCAACACATCTACTGCTGCGGCCCGCGACCGCTGATGGACGCGGTCAAGGACATGAGCGGTCACTGGGCTGCAGGCCGGGTGCACTTCGAGAGCTTCACCGACGGTTCGGTCCCGCGCAAGAACGACCAGGCCTTCATCGTCCACCTCGCACGTTCGCACAAGTCCGTCGCCGTTCCAGTTGGGCAATCCATCCTGGAGGCCGTGCGGTCCGCGGGCTGCGAGGTGGCGGCGTCGTGCGAGAGCGGCACATGCGGCACCTGCAGGACCGGCCTGCTTGCCGGCGAAGCCGATCATCGCGACATGGTGTTGATGCCGGAAGAACAGGCCTCCCAGATCATGGTGTGTGTTTCGCGCGCATCGGGCGGCGAGCTGACGATCGACCTATGACCGAACCGCCGCTTCGCATCGGCGTGATCGGGTTGGGGCGCGCATTCAGCCTGATGGTGCCAACTTTCGCGCACGACCCGCGCGTGCGGATCGTGGCCGGCTTCGACCCCCGCGACGAGCCTCGCCGGCGCCTCGCTTCGGACTTCGGTGCGGCGACGTATGGGCAGGCGGAAGCGCTGTGCCGCGACCCCGCTGTCGAAGCAGTGTACGTCGCAAGCCCGCACCAATTTCATGCCGAGCACGTGCAGATGGCGGCGCGCAACGGAAAGCACGTGCTGGCGGAAAAGCCGATGGCGCTGAGGCTGGCCGAATGCGACGCGATGATTCGCACGTGCGACGAAGCGCGTGTGAAGCTGGTGGTCGGGCACTGCCACAGTTTCGATACGCCCTATTTGCACACGCGCGAATTGATACGCAGCGGAAACTACGGCGCGGTGCGCATGATCCACGCGTTCAACTACACGGACTTCCTGTACCGTCCGCGCCGCCCTGAAGAACTGCGCACCCAGGACGGTGGTGGCGTTGTGTTCAGCCAGGCCGCCCATCAGATCGACGTGGTGCGGCTGCTGGCGGGCGGCAACCTCGTACGCGTGCGTGCCACGACGGCCGCCTGGGACGCTGCGCGTCCCACCGAAGGCGCATACAGCGCGATGCTGTGGTTCGACAACGGTTGCTTTGCCACGGTGGTCTACAGCGGCTATGCGCACTACGACTCGGACGAATGGTGCGGATGGATCGGCGAGATGGGACAGCCCAAGGATCCAGCGCGGCACGGGTCGGCGCGCGCCCGCCTGGGAAGCATCGGCTCTCCCCAGCAGGAAGCGGAGTTGAAGGCGGCCACGACCTACGGAGGGTCGGGATACCGCGATGGGCGCAGCGAGCCTTTGCCTGTCGGCCACCAGCACTTTGGAGCCGTCGTCGCCAGTTGCGAGCGCGCCGACCTGAGGCCCATGCCCGATGGCGTGTGGATCGACAGCAACGGCGGCGGAGAAAAAGTCGGCATCGCGCCTCCGGCGGTTCCCCGTTCCGAAGTGATCGACGAACTGGTGGCTGCGGTGCGGCACGAACAGGCACCGCTTCACGACGGCTCGTGGGCACGCGACACGCTTGCGGGTTGTCTGGCGATACTGGAGTCGGCACGTGACCACGCGGATGTACATGTCCAGCCCTATGCAAGAATTCACGCCTAGCCTGCGGCATGAATCGATGAGCAAGACGTCCAAGACCCTCAAGGCCGACGAGGCCGACCGCGTGCTGCGGCATTGGCACGAAGCGGTGCCCAATGACCGGATGGCGCACTTGATCAAGGATGCGACGCGCTGCTTCCTGCGCGCCCTGCAGGTCCGCCTCGCGCGGCACAACGTACAGCTGGGACACTGGGCGTTCCTCCGCATCTTGTGGCAGCGCGACGGGCTCACCAAGCGTGAGCTCAGCATCGAGGCGGGCCTGATGGAGCCAACTACGTTTGTCGCCCTGCGAGCCATGGAGTCCCTGGGCTACGTGACGCTGGAGCGCAAGGTCGTGAGCAAGAAGAACGTCTACGTCTACCTGACTCCGGCCGGCAGGGAGCTAGAAAAGCTGCTCGTGCCACTGGCGGTAGAGGTCAATTCGATTGCTCTAGCCGGCGTGTCGGAGGCGGACATCGCAGCGACAAGGAGGTGCCTGCTTTCCGCGATCGACAACCTGTCCGAGGAAGCCCTGCGGCTCGGCGGCGCAGTTGAGGAATTGGAAGTCCGCTCCTGAATACGCTCTTCGCGCATGAAAGTGCCAACCTGCGCGGGCGTACAGGGGACTTGGCATAGCAGCGGCTCTTGATCGCACTGACAATCGGCAGCTCGAACTCCATCTTGACACTCGAGCTGAGACTCAACGCGATCCGACGGCTGCTTGTGGCCGGAAGCAGCCATCGCACTTGTCTCCCGGCTAATGTATTGATCCATTCGCGTTACGTGTTGGTCGGTCGGGCTGGGCCTACCCGACTAGAACTGCTGCGAGTACGCATGGTACAAGGTCAAAACTAATCGTTCCTCTATCGTCACGGAGATGAAATGTATTTACGCCGAGCCCCATCTGTAGCGCGCCGAGTTGCAGCTTTACTGGCCTCTATCGCAGGCCTTGTTGCTTCGAGCGCTTACAGCGCAACCTCAAATGAGGTCACAGCTCAGCGAACTTGGGACTATCAGCAAACTGCTGACGTCGAGTCTGGCGACCTCTACCCTGCTGCAACCCTGATGAGCAAAAGGTTCGCTGACACCTCCGCCAAAATCGCTGGTGTACTCCACGGCTACCTTCAAGTAGGCAACTATTCGAAGCGGCCTTTTGAGGTGATGCTCACTTGGGACCAGCCGTACGCCAAAGAGGGTGAGCCAAAGTGCAAGCCGGGCGGATGTGAGGTCATCTTTCGACTTGGAGAATCGAAGACCCTCAAGGTTGTCGCTGTTCAGAGAAAGCACTGGTCGGGCTTGTTCGTTCAAGATGCGCGTCCGGTGATCACAGCTTTGGAAAAGCATGCTGGGAACATCAGCGTTCAAGTACAAACTTTGCCGTATGGGGCAATTGCATTTCAGCTTTCTACGCTCCAACCATTGCAAGCGGAGAAGCTCATGGCGCCCAAACGGTAGATGGTGGCGCCCTCCACGGTGGAGGCCTGACTTAAACCAACGGGCCTCCATGAAACTCGGGGCGGTTCACTCTGGACTCGATTCTGGGGCGCTACGCGTTCGCAGAGAAAGTACCTTGCGGACTCTCTAATTGCCACACACCGCACAACCGGGGCTACATCGTGGCCACTAAGGAGGGGCGTGAGACCAACATCGGCAAGGATTGTGGAAAAACGTACTTCGGTGTTGATTTCCAAACGCTGTCCAACAAATTTGATCGAGACATTACAGAGAAAGAGAATCGCGAGAAGCTTTGGGCCTTCTTCTTCCGTATTGAGGATGTGGTCGCTGAAGTCTCTGGGCTGCGGTCAGGCGCAAACGGGGCAGACTGGGTCTACAAGCAATGCGTCTCCCTCCTGGACATCCGCAATGTACCTTCGAAAATCGTACGCAAGGTTCTCGCAATGGCAAAGGCGCAAGACCCGCGTATCACGCGTGAGCGCGAGGCGACAAAGGACGAGATAGCTCGCATGGAGCAAATGCAAGGCCGGACGTTGCGCGGACCTCAGTTCATTTCCGAACCGTTGGGCGAACTGCGGGGACTAGAGATTCTCTACGCGGAGAACAATCTGCGCTCCATGCTAATTGAGGACGTTTCGGAAAGGCTGAAGGAGTTGAATGAAACGAATATCGATTCTCTGACGTATGAACAGTTGAGCAAGTGGTCTCGTTGGCTTGGCTCTCTTGATGCAACCCTCGAACGCGCAGCTAGTGCGATTCGGAGCGGTCGGCGCTTCTTAACGCAGGAAAATCTTCTGCCATTGGCCGATGCCGCCGACGTCAACACTGAGGACAATGAGCGGTACATAAAGTTCCTGCGACAGTACCCAAAGCAGTAGCCGTTGTCGCTAGCTACTGAAGCGCACCGCTGGTTGGCCCGTTGCGGGTACGCGATGGCCGCGTCCGACCCGAAGCAGACATCATGCTAGGGATGGGCCCTCTTGAAGCAAGCGCAACCAAATGCAAGAGCGCCGACGCGGCGAGCATCGTCACGTTCCGCCCACTCGTCGCGCGCCAACACCACCCCTCGCGGCCAGGGCGGCGCATGGGTATGCCAGCCCGTCTTAGCCGCAGGCGCGAAGCGCGCAGGGTTTGGCCGCGTGGTCTGTACGGAGCGCACTGCGCCAATGCCAAACCCGAGCACTGCAGCGGCTCACCCCGAAGGGGGCTGCGGCGTGGGCTGGCGTGCCCATGCGCCGCCCTGGCCGCAGGCGCGGTGCACGACCGCAAAACGCAACGAAAGACAAGGCGCGGTGCTACGCTACCCCCAGACACAGGAGGGAAACCCGTGCCCCATTCAGCCCGCATCGCCAGCACCATCGCCGCCGCGCTCTTGGCCGCCTCCATCTGGCCAGCCCACGCCCTGCAGGTCACCAGCCTCACGCCACAGGGCGAGGTGGCCAAGGTGCGCCAGGTGGTGGTCAAGTTTGACGAGGCCGCCGTTACCTTCGGCGACCCGAAGGCACCCGCGCCGGTGGCGCTGACCTGCAGCGACGCGCAGGCCACCCAGGGCACGGCGCGCTGGACGAATGAGCGCGAATGGGTATTTGCCTTTGCCAATGACCTGCCGCCCGGCGTGCGCTGCACGGTGCAGGTGCGCAGCGGGTTTGAGTCGCCCAAGGGCGCTGCGCTGGCCGCGCGCGGCTGGGCCTTCAGCACTGGCGGGCCGTTTGTGCAGGCGCTTCGGCCCGGTACCTACCAGCGCATTGACGAAGAGCAGTTCTTTGCCCTGCAGCTCAACGGCCCGGCCGCGCCGGCCAGCGTGCTGGCCCACATGGGCTGCGCGGTCGAGGGGCTGGGCGAGCGCGTGCCGGTGCGCCTGATTGACGGCGCCGAACGCGCCGCGCTGCTCAAGGCCCAGGGCTGGGACAAGGCCGCCGCCGCCGAGCCGCTGCGATTTGTGACGCTGGCCTGCAACCGGCGCCTGGCCCCCGCGGCCAAGGTCCAGCTGATCTATGGCAAGGGCGTGGCCACGCCCGGCGGTGTGGCCAACAGCACCGAGCGGCGTTACAACTTCCAGGTGCGCGAGCCGTTTGCGGCCAGCTTCAGCTGCGAGCGCGAGAACGCCCAGGCTGCCTGCCTGCCGATCCGGCCCATGGCGCTGTCGTTCAATGCGCCGGTGGCACGCAAGCTGGCCGAGGCCATCCGTCTGAAAGGCAAGGCCAGCCTGAAACCCGTGCTGGACGGCGACAGCAGTGCCGATGGCGATGCGCTGGTCAACGGCATCACGTTCAAGCCACCGTTTGCCGAGAAAGCCGCCTGGACCCTGGAGCTGCCGCGCGACTTCAAGGACGCATCGGGCCGCGCGCTGCGCAATGCAGACAGCTTTCCGCTGAAGGTAGCCACCGGCGACATGCCGCCGCTGGCCAAGTTTGCCGCCTCGCCGTTCGGCATCGTGGAGCGGTTTGCCGAGCCGGACGGCGTAGCCCTGCTGCCCATCACCGTGCGCAAGGTTGAGGCCGCGCTGGGCGCCAGCGCACTGAGCCCCGGCGCCGCCAATGGTCAATTCAGTTCGCTGCAGCCCCGCGCGGACGCCGACATCCTGGCCTGGTTCCTCAAGGTGGGGCGTTACGACGGCTTCTTTGCGCCGCGCAAGCAGGCTGCGCTGGATGTGAAGGGCCCGCTGCCCCAGGTGCTGGATGCGGACCAGAAGGAATACGTGCAGTCGCGCATGGTGTCGCTGCTGGCCGGCCACGCCGGCGTGCGCAAGCTGGACATGCCCAAGCCCGCGGGCAATGACCCGCGCCCGTTCGAGGTGGTGGGCATTCCGCTGGCGCCGGGCTTTCATGTGGTGGAGGTGGCGTCGCCCCTGCTGGGCGCCACGCTGCTGGACGCACGCCACGGCAGCCCGCGCACGATGTATGTGCGCACCACCGCCCTTGTCACCAACCTGGGCGTGCACTTCAAGCTGGGGCGCGAAAACGCCGTGGCCTGGGTCACCACGCTGGACAAGGGCCAGCCCGTGCCCAATGCCCTGGTGCGGGTGTATGACTGCGGCGGCAAGCAACTGGCCGTGGGCGTGGCCGATGCGCGCGGCGTGGCCACGCTGTCAGGCCTGTCGCCGCAGGCGCCCACCTGCAAGACGGGCGACGACGACTACCACAGCGCCTATTTCGTCACTGCCCGCGCCACCGATGCGCAGGGCGTGGAGGAACTGGCCTTCACCTTCAGCGACTGGACGCGCGGCATTGAATCCTGGCGCTTCAACGTGCCCACCAGCAACGCCACCCACCCCAGCCAGGCCGCCCATACGGTGATGGACCGCACGCTGCTGCGCGCGGGAGAGACGGTGGGTATGAAGCACTTTGTGCGCACCGAAACGCGCAACGGCTTGGGCCTGCCGGCGACGCCGCCCGCGGTGCTGGCCATCACGCACGTGGGCACCGGCCAGCAGGTGACGCAGCCGCTGCGCTGGCGCAAGACGGCTGGCGGGGGCCTGAGCGCCGAGAGCGAATTCTCCATCCCGCCGGCGGCGAAGCTGGGCGTGTACCAGGTGGCGCTGCGCGAATCCGCCGGCAGCGGCGTGGTGCTGGACAGCGGCGAATTCCGCGTTGAAGAGTTCCGCCTGCCCGTGTTTGAAGGACGCATAGCCCCCGTGGCCAGGGAGGCGCTGGTCAATGCCACCGCCGTGCCCACGGCGCTGCAGGTGGGCTATGTGTCGGGCGGACCTGCTGCCGGGCTGCCGGTGCGGGTGTCTGCCCTGGTGCGCAACAAGGCGCCGGGCTTTGCCGACCACGACGCCTTCAGCTTCAACCCGCCGCGCGGGCGACGCAACGCTGGCGATGAGGAAGAACCCACCGCCGGTGAAGACCAGCGCGTGGTGGCCGACAAGCTGCCGCTCACGCTGGACCGCAACGGCGCAGGCCAGCTCACCATCGACAAGCTGCCGCCATCGCGCCTGCCGCGCGACTTGCTGCTGGAGGCCAGCTACGCCGACCCCAACGGCGAGATCCAGACGTTGCGCCATGTGGCCACACTGTGGCCCGCGGCGGTGGTGGCCGGCATCAAGACCGAGGGCTGGGTGTCGGCCAGCCAGGCGCTGCGCTTTCAGGCGCTGGCGCTGGATCTGGCGGGCAAGCCGGCGGCGGGCGTGCCGCTGTCGGTCAAGGCCGTGGCGCGCGTGGTAACCACCAGCCGCAAGCGCATGGTCGGCGGCTTTTACAGCTACGACAACAAGACCGAATACAAGGACCTGGGCGAGGTCTGCAAAGGCCAGAGCGATGCGCGCGGCCTGCTGCTGTGCGATGCCAGGCTGGCCCAGCCCGGCGAGGTGGAGCTGGTGGTGACCGCGCGCGACGCCAAAGGCAACAGCATCGAGGCCGCGTCGTCCGTGTGGGTCACGCGCCAGGGCGAGCTGTGGTTTGGCGGTGAAGACCATGACCGCATGGACGTGCTGCCCGAGAAGAAGAACTATCAGCCGGGCGAGGTGGCGAAGTTCCAGGTGCGCATGCCGTTCCGCTTTGCCACCGCGCTGGTGTCGGTGGAGCGCGAGGGCATCATCGACACACAGGTGGTGCAGCTCAACGGGCAGGATCCGACGATCAGCCTGCAGGTCAAGGACAGCTGGGGGCCCAATGCCTATGTGAGCGTGCTGGCGCTGCGCGGGCGCCTGCGCGATGTGCCCTGGTACAGCTTTTTCACCTGGGGTTTCAAGGCGCCGCGCGAATGGTGGACAGCCTTCTGGTACGAAGGCCGCGAATACGTGGCCCCCACCGCCATGGTGGACCTGAGCAAACCCGCCTTCCGCCTGGGCCTGGCCGAGATCCGCGTGGGCACGCAGGCCCACCAGCTGGCCGTGAGCGTGAAGGCCGACAGGGAAAGCTACCCGGTGCGCGGCACGGCCACCGTGACCCTCAGCGTCAAGCTGCCCAACGGCCAGCCCGCCGCCCATGCCGAGGTGGCGCTGGCCGCCGTGGACCAGGCCCTGCTGGAGCTGGCGCCCAACACCAGCTGGAACCTGCTGGAGGCCATGCTGCAGCGCCGCGCCTGGGGTGTGGAGACGTCCACCGCGCAGATGGAAATCATTGGCCGGCGCCACTATGGCCGCAAGGCCGTGCCGGCGGGCGGTGGCGGCGGCAAGAGCCCCACGCGCGAGCTGCTGGACACGCTGTTGCTGTGGAACCCGCGCGTGGCGCTGGACGCGCAGGGCCAGGCGGTGGTGAAGGTGCCGCTGAATGACGCGCTCACCAGCTTTCGCATCGTGGCCGTGGCCGACGCGGCGCCCGGCCTGTTTGGCACGGGGCAAACCACCATCCGCGCCACGCAGGACCTGCAGATCATCAGCGGCCTGCCGCCGCTGGTGCGCGAGGACGACCAGTTCCGCGCGCAGCTCACGCTGCGCAACACCACGCCGCGCGCGATGAAGGTGGAGGTGAAGCCCCGGGCCACCCTGCTGGAGCTGGCGGCGCAGACGGTGGACATCCCGGCCGGGGAAGCGCGTGAGGTGGCCTGGAACGTGACCGCGCCCGCGCAGCTGGCGTTCACGCGGGCCGAGGCCCTGCTGTGGGAGATCGAGGCACGCGACACCGTCAGCGGCGCGCGTGATGCGCTCAAGGCCCGCCAGCGCATCGTGCCGGCCGTGCCATTGACGGTGCAGCAGGCCACGCTGGTGCAGCTGGATGCGCCGTTCACGCTGGACGCGGCGCCGCCCGCCGATGCGTTGAAGACCGGCGCCACACCGCGCGGCGGGCTCAAGCTGGCGCTACAGCCCCGGTTGTCCGAGGGCATGCCCGGCGTGCGCGACTGGTTCCTCAATTACCCGTTTGCCTGCCTGGAACAAAAGGCCAGCAAGGCCCTGGGCCTGCGCGATGCAAGGATGTGGCAGACCGTGGTGTCGCAGCTGCCCGGCTACCTGGACAGCGGCGGCCTGGCCAGTTACTTCTCCCCGCGCGAGGGCGACGCCAACCGCGGCAGCGATGTGCTGACCGCCTACCTGCTGGCTGCCAGCCATGAGGCGTCTGCCATCAACCCCGCCTTTGCCCTGCCGGATGACGCGCGCGCGCCGCTGGAGCGTGGCCTGATCGCGTTTGTGGAGGGGCGCATCCAGCGCGAATTCTGGTCGCCACGCAAGGACCTGGACGTGCGCAAGCTTGCCGCGCTGGAGGCGCTGTCGCGCTACGGCAAGGCGCAGGGCCGCATGCTGGGCAGCATCACCATCGCGCCCAACCAGTGGCCCACGCATGCGGTGATCGACTGGCTGAACATCCTGCGCCGGGTGGCCGACGTGCCGCAGCGTGAGCAGCGCATGGCCGAAGCCCAGCAGGTGCTGAGAAGCCGCCTGAGCTACCAGGGCACAAAGATCGTCTTCAGCACCGAGCGTGACGATTACTGGTGGTGGCTCATGCAAAACGGCGACGTCAACACCGCGCGGCTGCTGCTGGCCGTGATGGACGACCCGGCCTGGAAAGATGACATGGGGCGGCTGGCCAGCGGCTTCATTGCGCGCCAGCAGCGCGGCGCCTGGGCCACCACCACGGCCAACCTGTGGGGCGGGCTGGCGCTGGAAAAATTCTCGACCAAATTCGAGTCCACCCCCGTGACCGGCACCACCCGGGCCACGCTGGGCACGGCCACCGCCACGGTGGACTGGCGCCAGCCGCGCAACGCCAGCATGAGCCTGCCCTGGGCCAGCGCGGGCAAGGAGACGCTGAACGCCACCCACCAGGGCACGGGCAAGCCCTGGCTCACGCTGCAGTCGCTGGCGGCGGTCCAGCTCACGGCGCCGTTCAGCGCGGGTTACCAGATCAAGAAGACCATCACGCCGGTGGAACAAGCCGTGCCCGGCAAATACAGCCGCGGCGACGTGCTGCGCGTGACGGTTGAAGTCAACGCCAGCGCCGACATGACCTGGGTGGTCATCAACGACCCGGTGCCCGGCGGCGCCACCATCCTGGGCAGCGGCCTGGGCCGCGATTCACAGATCGCCACGCAGGGCGAAAAGCGCAGCGGTGCCGGCTGGCCCGCGTTTGAGGAGCGCAGCTTCGAGGCCTTTCGCAGCTATTACGAATACCTGCCCAAGGGCACGGTCAGGATGGAATACACCCTGCGCCTGAACAACGTGGGCGACTTCGCCCTGCCCCCGACCCGGGTGGAGGCCATGTATGCGCCCGAGATGTTTGGCGAGGCGCCCAATGCACGCGTGAAAGTGGAGGCCGGGCGGTGAAGCCCTTCGCCGCGCGCGCGCAGCTTGTCACCCCGGGCTCGACCCGGAGTCCACGGCGGCGGGCCAACGCATTCCTGACAGCAACCATGGCACGCCTGCATGGATGGCGGGTCAAGCCCGCCATGACAGCCTGGGTGCTGGTGGCGGCGTCGGCCGTGGTGCACGCCCTGCCCGCTTTTGACGAGGTGCGCCGCGGCCACCGCGCGTCCGACAGCCTGCTGCTGGACCGCGACGGCGTGGTCATCCACCGCCTGCGCACCGACGCCACGGTGCGCCGTGGCGAATGGGTGGCGCTGGCGGACATTTCGCCCGCGCTGCGCACGGCCCTGGTGCTCAGCGAGGACCGGCGCTTTTACGAACACAGCGGGGTGGACTGGCAGGCCGTGCCGGCAGCGGCCTGGGCCAACCTGTGGAACACGCGCACGCGCGGTGCGTCCACGCTGAGCATGCAGCTGGCGGGCCTGCTGGACGAAGCCTGGGCCCAGGGGCCTGGCGGGCGTAGCGTGGCACAGAAGCTGGGCCAGGCCGTGGCCGCCCAGGTGCTGGACCGCCGCTGGCGCAAGGACCAGATCCTGGAGGCCTACCTCAACCTGGTGCCGTTTCGCGGTGAGCTGGTGGGCATTGACGCGTTGAGCCGCACGCTGTTTGGCAAGGCCGCGCACGGCCTGGACGAGCGCGAGGCTGCGATAGCCGCCGCGCTGGTGCGCGCGCCCAATGCCGGCGCCCGCGTGGTGGCACAGCGCGCCTGCGGCGTGCTGAAAGCCGTGCAGGCTGCAACGACAGCGGTGGATTGCGACGGGCTGGACCTCTTTGCCACAGGCGCGTTGCAGCGCCGCGCGTTTGACGCCAGCGAAGGCATTGCACCGCACGTGGCGCGCAAGCTGTTGACCGGCCAGGCCGCATCCGTCAGGTCAACCCTGCGCGCACCGCTGCAACGCATGGCGCTGCAAACGCTGCAACAGCACCTGCGCGAACTGCAGGGCCGCAACGTCGAAGACGGCGCCGTGGTGGTGCTGGACAACGCCACCGGCCAGGTGCTGGCCTGGGTGGGCTCATCCGGCGCGCTCAGCCGCGCGGCCGAGGTGGACGGCGTGACGGCGCTGCGCCAGGCGGGCTCCACGCTCAAGCCCTTCCTGTATGCGCAGGCGCTGGCCGAGCGGCGGCTGACCGCCGCGTCGCTGCTGGAAGACGCGCCCACCCACATTCCCACGGCCGGCGGCCTGTACATACCGCAGAACTACGACCGGCAATTCAAGGGCTGGGTGTCGGCGCGCACGGCGCTCGGCGCGTCGCTCAATGTGCCCGCCGTGCGCACGCTGGTGATGGTGTCGCCCGACGCGTTTGCGCGCCAGCTGGGCGCGGCGGGCCTTGCGCTGCAGCGGCCGGGCGACCATTACGGCTACAGCCTGGCGCTGGGCAGCGCCGAAGTGCCGCTGCTGGGCCTGGCCAATGCCTACCGCACGCTGGCCAATGGCGGGCGCGCCAGCGCCACCACGCTGACGCTGCAAGGCAAACCGGCGTTCACCCAGGCCATGGACCCACGCGCCGCCTTCATCGTGGCCGACATGCTCAGCGACCCGAACGCCCGCGCGCGCACCTTTGGCACCGACAGCCTGCTGGCCACCCGCTTCTGGACGGCCGTGAAAACCGGCACCAGCAAGGACATGCGCGACAACTGGGCGGTGGGCTTCAGCCAGCGCTACACCGTGGGCGTGTGGGTGGGCAATGCCGGCGGCGCTGCCATGCATGACGTGAGCGGCACCAGCGGCGCCGCGCCGGTGTGGGCCGCCGTGATGCGCTACCTGCACACCCACGAGCGCAGCCAGGCGCCCGCCGCCCCGCCCGGCCTGGTGGCGCAGCGCGTGGACTTCGGCGGCCTGGAGGCCGCGCGCAGCGAATGGTTCATTGCCGGCACCCAGCAGGCCCGCATGGCGCTGGACGACGCGCCGCCAGCGGCCCAGGCGGCGCGCATCACCGCGCCGGCCAGCGGCACCATCGTGGCGCTGGACCCGGACATCCCGCCGCAGCGCCAGCGCCTGACGCTGACGGCGCAGGGCAGCGATGTGCGCTGGCGCATGGACGGGCGGGAGTTCGCCCGCGGCGCGCAGGCGCAGTGGCTGCCCTGGCCGGGCCGCCATGTGGTGCAGCTGGTGGACCGGCACAACGCCGTGCTGGATGAAATCCGCATCGAGGTGCGCGGCGCGGGCGTGCGCGGCGATGTGAGGAAATTTGCGCAGCCCTGAGCCGCGCTCAAAATTAATTCAATCTGCCTCAATGGCGTTTCGCTAAGCTTCGGGGTTGCCCGAAGGAGACAAACGTGAGCGTGATCACCAACATTGAAGACCTGCGCGTGCTGGCGCAAAAGCGCGTGCCGCGCATGTTCTATGACTATGCCGATTCCGGCAGCTGGACCGAGGGCACCTACCGCGCCAACGAAAGCGACTTCCAGTCCATCAAGTTCCGCCAGCGCGTGGCGGTCAACATGGAAAACCGCAGCACCGCCACCCGCATGATCGGCCAGGACGTGGCCATGCCGGTGGCCATTGCGCCCACCGGCCTCACGGGCATGCAGCATGCCGACGGCGAAATCCTGGCGGCGCGCGCGGCCAGGAAATTCGGCATCCCGTTCACGCTGTCCACCATGAGCATCTGCTCGATCGAGGACGTGGCCAAGGGCACGGACAACCACCCGTTCTGGTTCCAGCTGTACGTCATGAAGGACCGAGGCTTCATCGAACGCCTGATCGACCGGGCCAAGGCCGCAGGGTGCTCGGCGCTGGTGCTGACGCTGGACCTGCAGATCCTGGGCCAGCGCCACAAGGATCTGAAGAACGGCCTGAGCGCGCCGCCCAAGCTCACCATTCCTAACCTCATCAACATGGCCACCAAGCCGCGCTGGTGCATGGGCATGCTGGGCACGCAGCGCCGCCAGTTCGGCAACATCGTGGGCCATGTGTCCGGCGTGGAAAACATGGGCTCGCTGGCCGAATGGACGGCCAAGCAGTTTGACCCGGCGCTCAACTGGGGCGACGTGGAATGGATCAAGAAGCGCTGGGGCGGCAAGCTGATCCTCAAGGGCATCCAGGACGTGGAAGACGCCCGCCTGGCCGTGCAGTCGGGCGCGGACGCACTGATCGTGTCCAACCACGGCGGACGCCAGCTGGACGGCGCTGAATCGAGCATCCGCGCCCTGCCCGCCATCGTGGACGCGGTGGGCCGCGAGATCGAGGTGCACATGGACGGCGGCGTGCGCAGCGGCCAGGACGTGCTCAAGGCCGTAGCGCTGGGCGCCAGGGGCACCTACATCGGCCGCGCCTTCCTGTACGGGCTGGGCGCCATGGGCGAGGAAGGCGTTTCAAAGGCGCTGCAGATCATCCACAAGGAACTGGACCTGTCGATGGCGTTTTGCGGGCACACCAGGATCGGCACCGTGGACACCGGCATCCTGCTGCCGGGCAGCTACCCCACCGCCCACGGCTGAACGGCCGCGGGCGCGTTCAGGCCGAGGCGCTGAAGTCAGACTGGCGCCACAGGCTGTTGGCGGCGCTGCGCATCATGCGCAGCTGGCCGCTGATGAGTTCCCAGGCCTCGTCGGGGCCCTGCACCGGCGCTGCGTCCAGATAGATCAGCCCGGCGCGGCGCGCCAGCTGGAACATGGCGCGGTGGGCCGTTGGGCTGGCACCCAGGCCCATCAGCACTGGTGGCGTGGGCGCGGCACCGCAGGCCTGCACCATGCGCTCCATCAGGTCCACGTCGTGGACATCGCTGCCGCAGCACCACAGCACCACCAGCGGGTAATCCGCCAGCAGGGCGCGCGTCAGGCCCAGCGCCAGGCCATTGCGCGCCATGGCAATCACCCGCACGGCACCTTGGCCATCGGGCAGGTCGGTGTAGTTGCTGCCCACGTCCAGCTGCTGCGGCCCCGCGAAGCGCCGCCGCACCACCTCCTGGCGGTGCTGCCAGGCCAGGTGCTGCACCAGCGCAAAGGATGCCTCGCCGCCCGCGCTGCACACCATCACCCGGCGGAACACGCCGGGCGTGTCCTGCCGGTCGGCGCAGGGGTGGCGCAGCGGCGTGGACAGCATGCGCCAAGCAGCCGCGGGCGCGTACTGCAGCCCCTGCAGCCGCACGGCGTCCACCTGGTCCACCCGGGCTTCGAACTCGGCCGCGCTGTCGTTGCACTGCACGATGCTCATGGACCACACGTCTGGCAGCAGGCGGGGGCCGGTGCTGCGGTGCATGATGCGCGCGCCATGGTGGCGCGGGTCCTGCAACACACGCTCCATGATCTGGCGCACCGCGTCGGCGGGCCCTTCCTTCCATTGCAGGAACCAGCCGGACTGATGGGCCAGCGCGGTGTACACGCCCAGCGGTTCGTTGTGGCGCACCGCACAGGCACGGATGCGCTCCATCTGCGCGTACACCGGCCCGTTGATGCGCGACTGGCTGGCGTACAGGATGCGCGCCACGGGTTCGGGCCCGGTACCGGGCAATGCGCGGGGGAAAGAAACTGGCATGTAGCCCATGCTAGCGACGCAACGGCGCACGCGCGTTGATGCGCATCAACCGCGCGCGCAACTGACAGCCCGGCGCCCGCGCCGCTGTACCATGCTGGCGCATGAACAAGACCGAAGCCGACGCCGCCTTTGCGCAGGCCATCGAACACCAGCAGGCCGGCCGTCTGGCGCAGGCCCAGGCCCTGTACGAGCAGATCATGGCGGCGCAGCCCACCTACCTGCACGTGCCTCACCTGCTGGGCGTGATCGTCAGCCAGCAGGGCAACTGGTTCCTGGCGCGGCGCCTGATTGAAGGCGCGCTGGCGCTGCAGGCCAATGACACCGACGCCCTGGCCAACCTGGGCTGGGTGCTGGTGAACCTGGGCCTGCATGACAAGGCCATTGCGCGTTGCGACCAGGCGCTGGCGCTGGCGCCCGGCCATGCGCGCGCCCACCTCACGCGGGGCATGGCGCTGCGGCTGGCTGGCCGCCACGAGGAGGCGCTGGCGGCGTTTGAGCAGGCGCTGGTGCTGAACCCCGCGCTGGCCGATGCCATGCATTGCCGCGGCCAGGCGCTGCACGCGCTGGGCCGCCACGCCGAGGCGCTGGAGAGCTTTGAATGGGTGCTGCAGCACCAGCCCCGCCATGCCGAGGCCTGGAACAACCGCGGCGCCAGCCTCATGCTGCAAGACCGCGCCGACGAAGCGCGGGCCAGCTTCGAGCAGGCCCTGCAGTGCCTGGCGGCATACCCCGAAGCGCTGTTCAACCTGGGCTCCGCGCTGCAGCTGGAGCGCCGCTATGAAGAGGCGCTGGCGCTGTACGAGCAGGCCCTGCAGCTGCGGCCCAATTACCCCGAAGCCCTGATGCACCGCGCGTTTGCCCTGCAGGCGCTGCGGCGCTCGCCGCACGACTGCGTGGCCAGCCTGGACCGCGCGCTGGCGCTGCGCCCGGGTTATTTCGAGGCGCTGAACGGGCGCGCCAACGTGCTGGGCCAGATGGGCCAGTACGCCGAGGCGCTGGAGAACTACGACGAGGCGCTGCGCATGAAGCCCGGCTTCCATGAGGCGCTGCTCAACCGCGGCCATGCGCTGCGTGAAATGGGCCGCCTGGAAGAAGCCGCTGTGTCCTACCGCGAAGCCATTCGCTGCGGCGGCGATGCCCAGGCCGGCCTGTTCGCCCTGGCCGCCATGGGGCAGGAAGCCGCCCCACCCGTGGCGCCGCAGGACTACATCGTGAGCCTGTTCGACGGCTATGCCGACAAGTTCGACGAGCACCTGGTGGGCAAGCTGCAATACCAGGCGCACGAACGGCTGTGCGACGCGCTGCTGCCGCTGGTGGCACAGCTGCCGCAGCCGGGCCCGCATGATGTGCTGGACCTGGGCTGCGGCACGGGGCTGTGCGCGCCGCTGCTGGCGCCCGTGGCGCGCAGCATGACGGGGGTGGACCTGTCACCCGGCATGCTGGACGCCGCACGCAAGCGCGGCCTGTACACCACGCTGGCCTGCCAGGACGTGACGCAGTTCCTGCAGGGTGGCGACAGCCTGTTCAGCCTGGTCATCTCCACCGACGTGTTCATCTACATCGGCGACCTGGACCCGGTGTTTGCCGGCGTGCGCGCGCGCATGCACGCGGGCGGCCTGTTCGGTTTTTCCGTCGAGTCCTGCGAAGGCGCGGACTTCGTGCTGCAGGCCACGCGCCGCTACGCGCAGTCCGCCGGCTACATCCGCCGGCTGGCGGCCACGCACGGCTTCGAGGTGCTGCAGCTGGCGCCCAGCGCGATCCGCAAGGAGCACGGCCAGGACCTGCCGGGGTTCATCGCCATCCTGAAAGCGCTGTGAGCCCTGACCCAGCCACCGGCGCGCCCCTGCGCCGCATCGCCCACCTGGACATGGACGCGTTCTACGCGTCGGTGGAACTGCTGCGTTACCCGCAGCTCAAGGGGCTGCCGGTGGTGATTGGTGGTGGGCGGCGCCGGCTGGACGATGCGCTGCGCGCAAAGTACGCTGATCTCCCCACACATGAAATTCCGGTGGCGGCGTTCCCGCTGCTCAAGGACTACACCGGCCGCGGCGTGATCACCACCGCCACCTACGCCGCGCGCCAGTTCGGCGTGGGCTCGGCCATGGGGCTCATGAAAGCCGCCAAGCTCGCGCCACAAGCCATCCTGTTGCCGGTGGATTTTGAGGAGGTGCGCAAGTACTCGCGCCAGTTCAAGTCCATCATCACCGAGATCGCCCCCGTCATGCAGGACCGCGGGGTGGATGAGGTCTACATTGACTTCACCCACGTGCCAGGCGGCCAGCGCGCGGGCGGCCGCGTGCTGGCCCGGCTGATCCAGAAGAGCATCTTCGAGGCCACGGGCCTGACCTGCTCGGTGGGCGTGGCACCCAACAAGCTGCTGGCCAAGATGGCCAGCGAGTTCAACAAGCCCAACGGCATTTCCGTGATCTACGAGGCCGACGTCCAGACCAGGGTCTGGCCGCTGCCGGTGCGCAAGATCAACGGTATCGGCCCCAAGGCCGAAGCCCGGCTGCACAAGCTGCACCTGCACACCATTGGCGACATCGCGGCCCAGCCGCGCGAATGGCTGGTCGACAACTTCGGCAAGAGCTATGGCGCCTGGATGCACGACGCGGCCTGGGGCCGCGATGACCGGCCCGTGCAGACCGAAAGCGAGCCGGTTTCCATGAGCCGCGAAACCACCTTCGAGCGCGACCTGCACGCGGTGCGCGACCGCGCGGAGCTGGGCGCGATCTTCACCGAGCTGTGCGAGCGCGTGGCAGGTGACCTGCAGCGCAAGGGCTATGTGGGCAAGACCATTGGCGTGAAGCTGCGCTATGGCGATTTCAAGATCGTCACGCGCGACCAGACATTGCCCGAGTACACCGCGGATGCGAAAACCATACGCCATACGGCCGGGCTGTGCCTCAAGCGCGTGGATCTCACGCGCAGGTTCCGGTTGCTGGGCGTGCGCGTGGGCACGCTGGCGCGCACGGAAGATGCCCAGACCCTGCGCCCTGAGGCCGCCCCGGCGGATCTACCGCTGACGGGCGAGCTGTTCTAGCCTTTCGCCTGTCAGCTCATCAGTCGTTGGCCAGGTTCGACTTCCAGTAGATGATGCGCCGCGTGCGCTTGAGGTTGGAAGAACTGGTCAGCCGCTGCAGGTTCACCGCCGAGGTGGGCGCGCCTGAAATGTTGATGCCGCCGGACAGCACGGCTTCGGCCGTTCCGTCGATCACCACGTTGGACACGAAGGGCGAGGACACCAGGCCGCCGCCCACGAACAGGGCCGATGCCGAGCCGCCGCAGTTGCCGGAGGTGGCGCCGATGGCTCCGCCCGCGTTGAACAGGTTCACCGCGTAGCCGCGTGCTTCACCCAGCGAATTGGTGCAGCTGGCCTCCGAGGGCGCCGTGGCGCGGTGGGTATTGAAGGTGACCAGGCCGTTGAAGATGGCGGCCGACGACACCACCTGCTCGCCACGCCCGCCGTCCAGTCCCCGGTACCAGCCGCGCAGGCCGGAATCGGCGGTGACGCCGGCCACATTGCAGCCCGGCGCCGTGCTGTAGTCGCGCATGCCTGTGTCGCTGTCCAGCGCAATGGCGGCCGCACCCGACGACGCGGTCACCGTCAGATCATCCAGGTAGACGTAGAAGCGGTTGGTCACCGGGTCGGTGTACGGGTAGTGCGTGGCCAGCGGGTGCTGGCGGTCGCCCGAGCCCACCGCCACATACACCTTGGTGCCCGACCTGGCCACCGCCGCACGGAACAGGAACTTGCGCCCCGTGGTGTAGGCCACCTTGCGCATCGCCCACGAGGCCACCGCCGCCGGCACACCCGCGGAGGTGGAAAAGTCCGCGCGGTAGATGTTGCCCGCGGTGTCCACCGCATAGGCATGGTCCACCGAGCCGTCGCCGTTGGCATCCACCAGCGACACATCGGCCGGCACGCTGCCGCCGGTGGAGAACGACTTGACGAGCTCACCGGTGTCGGCGTTGATGACGAACACCGCGCTGCCCTTGCGGCCGCTGCAGGTGGGCGACACGCTGTTGGTGTCTTCGCAGCTGGAATAGCCGCCGCCCACGATCAGCATCGGGATGTCGGTGGAATGCCCCTTGAGGAAGGCAATGTTGGGCGTGGACCAGGTCTGGCCGATGCCGGCAAAGCCGGTGGTGCAACCCGTGTCATTGGTCAGATTGGGGCAGCCCACGCGCCACTTGAGGCTGGGCGACTCGGGGTTGCTCACGTCAAAACCGTAGATCATGCGGCCGCCGCGGCGCATGGTCGTGAAGACCCACACACGCGAGTTGTCGGCGTTCTGGTAGAGCGCGGTGGAGCCGTCGAAGAAGTAGTCCTTGGGCGCCGGGGTGGGCGTGAGCGTGGGGTCCACGCTCGGGTAATTGATCAGCGGCACGTTGTCATGAAGGCGCTGCAGCCGCGATATCGCCTCGGGCGCCACGAACGCCCAGCGTTCGCGGCCGGTGTTCGCATCCACCGCGCGAAACATGCCGTCGTTGGCGCCGTAATACACGGTCACGCCCGTGCTGCCGCCGTAGTCCACCGGCAGGGGGCGCGAGTTCACCACGTCGCCGTGGATGGACGGCCGCGTGTTGGCGCTGGTGTTGGACAGCTTCTCCAGTGACGCGGTGGCGTCCTCGCTGCCCCGCACCCAGTTGGTCATCACCTGCGACAGGCCGGTGGAGGTGGTGGAAAACGGCGTGAGCGAGGTGCTGACGGTCGAGGCCAGCGTGTAGATCGTGCGGTTGGACGCCCAGGTGGGCGATGTGTTGGTGGACGGCGGGTTGTTGCCCTTGCGCAGCACCTCGGCCACGCCGCCCTTTTCGACCGTGGGGCCGTCGGGCAGGTCGGACCATTTGTTGCCGGTGATGCCCGCCACCGTCGGGAAGTTGACGCAGGCGCTGGACGGTACCGGGTTGGTGGGCACATCGGCCCAGTAAGTGCCTGAGTCGGTGGTCCAGAAGGAGGCAGCGCAGTCATTGATGAAGCCGGTTTGCAGGCTGTCGGCGCGGCGGTCGATGGCGTCGCCCAGCACAATGGCCGTGCCGTCCTTGATGGCCTTGAACCGCTTGAGGTTGCCGTTCCAGCGCGGTGCGCCGTTGGGGTCGGGGCGGAACATGCCGATGAACACCTGGTTCAGGCTTTCGCCGCGGTTGGTGGAACTGATCGGCAGGCTGGCCGCGGCAAAGGCGCTGTTGACCGACTGGATTTCGGCCAGGATTTCCTTGATGGCCGTCTCGATCTGGGCCTGGTTTCCCACCCGGAAATACTTGCCCGCGGCATTGGTGGCGGCGCTGCGCAAAACGCCGGAATAGGCCGCGTTGTTCTGTGCGTTGTAGGCGTCCAGCACATACACGCTCACGCCGGACTGATACAGGAAACGCGCCCATTCATCGGTCCAGCTGTCGGCCGTTCCCGAAATGGCGCTGCCCGCGCTGACACCTTCATAGCTTTGTGCGCCCGCAGGGTAGGCGCCGTTGGCGTTATTGGCAATCAGGATGACGTAGCTGCGCCCGCAGGTCGACGACGACACCGGGCTGTAGTACGTGCTGCCGGACACGGCATGCTGCGTGGCCAGGCCCTGGCCCACGGCGGTGTAGGGCGTGGACGCGCCAGCATTGCCCGCGATGTCCAGGTTGGGGCTGCTGGCCAGGCCGCCGCGGAACACCGTCGAGTTGCGGAAGTACTTGTACAGCTCGTACAGGGCAGGCGCTTCACCCGTGTTCTGCGCCACCTTTTCGTTGGGCGAATTGATGTTGCCGCGGATGCCGCCCAGGATGTTGGACAGCTTGGTGCGGTTGGAGGCCACCGACATGTCGCGCGCGCCAAACCGGATGTAACCCCCGTAGGTGCTGCCCACCTGGTTGTACATGGCCACGCCGATGTTGACGGCCGCGGTACTGGTCATGCCGGCCAGCACGTTCTGGATGGCCAGCAGCTCGGCCTCGCCCTGGTTGCCCGAGTTGTCGGGCCAGCGCTGGGACGCGCGCGCCCAGTTGGCCGAGTTGTCGATCAGGAACATGATGTTGGGCGCGCCCGAACTGCCCGCACCCGCCGACGTGTAGATGTCAATGTCCTCCGCATGCGCGAACGCCGCCGTCAGCAGCAACCCCGCGGCGGCCAGCATGCGGCGTGCCCACGCCCCCGCGCCAGTGTGTCGTGTGGCATTTTTCATGATGCGGCTCCGTTCCTTCAGATGCATGCGGCGCCCGAGGTCTGCAGCTTGACGCCCTGCGTGACCACGGCCTGCGCGCCGGACTTGATTTCAGTGGCCACGGCGGTCACTTCCCACAGGGCTTCGTAGCACGAGCCCGAGACCACGCTGGCGGGCGCGCCGGCCACGCCGAACGAGTCCTGACGGTCTTCGGTGAGGCCACCCCCGCACGAGATGGGCACGGCCTGCAGGCAGCGCGGCGCGGGCGACAGCGTGACCAGCACGATGGTGCGGCCATCGCCATAGACATCGTTGCAGCGGCTGTTGGCTGGCGCCGATACCGAGGCCGGGCAGTTGCTGTTGTCCAGCACGGCCGTGGGGGCGTTCTGGAAGGTGGGCGAGCTGATGACCTGGTCGATGATGGCCTGGGCCGAATCCATCGCGATGCCGCGCTGCTGCGCGTTGTCCACGAGCTGCAGGTCGCTCTTGCCAATGTTCATGGTCGTCAGGCCGATGATGGTGAGCAGCACCAGCATGATCAGGGACACGATGAGGGTGATGCCCTTCTGGGAGCGGCGGTTCATGACGATTCCTGGAAGATCTTGTGCGAATAGGTCCGCCCGGCTGGACCGTAAAAGCGCACCAGCGACTGGAAGGCGCTGCGCTTGTAGGCATCACCCAGGGGGCCAACCGTCTTGTCCGTGCCGCTGGCGGCGTTGGTGCCATCGGCATTGCGTCCCAGCACGTAGGTCTTGCTGTCGGCATGGCCGGCAGTGATATCACGGTTGCGCGTCAGCACCGAGATCCGCGCGGTCACGACGGAAGCCCAGTTCTGCACGCAGGCTGGCGCTGCGCAGGCGTTGTAAAGGTCCGGAGCCGGCGTGTAAACATCGGCTGCGCCATCGGCCAGCGCGGCGGGCAGCAAGTCCAGGCCATATTCGAGCTGCATGTTCTCCACCCCCTGCACCAGCGATACCGGCACGAACGCACCGTTGCTCAGTTCCGCCCGCTTCAGGGTGGGAATGCCATCGCCGGTACGGTCGTTGTTGGCGATGTAGTAGATGCGTACGTGAAACCGGCGCACTTCGGCCACGGTGGCGCAGTCGTATCTGGTCAGCGTGAAGGTGGATGTATCGGTTGAAAGCTTGTAATGGTTGGTGACCGTGGCTGACCCGAGCTCACCCGCTGCGCCGCACGACGACGCCTGGAACGCAAGGTTGCCGGTGCCCATGGCGGCGCAGTCACCCACGCCCGCCACGCAGCCGCTGGCCCGCCGCACCACCAGCACGTCCGTGCCGGCTTTCACGTCGGGCAGGCAGCTGAGGGTGGTCGCCGAGACGTCGTCATAGCCCTGGACATGCAGACGCATCGCCGCCGCGACGCTGGCCGCGTCGGTGGCGCAGGCATCTGGCTTGGTGGCCGGCAGTGTCAGGCCCCGCGGGTCGAACTCGGCGTAGTAGCCGGCGTTCTGTATTTCACCGGCCAGTACCTCGATGGCATAACGGCCGTTTTCGATCTTGAGGCTGGTCTTTTCGGTTTCCGTTCGGGCCCGGCTGTTGTTGGACAGCAGGATGGCCATGGATGCCACGATCAGCATGCCGATGGCAATGGTCACCATCAGCTCCACGAGCGAAAAGCCCCGTTCGCTGCCGCGCCCGCCAACGCACAGGCGCTTGCTCATATGCACCCCAGCAACGGCGCCACCACGGGCGCGGAGATGGCCTTGCGCAGGCCATCGTCGGTTCCGTACAGGCCCTGGCCGCAGGTGACGCCCGGCGCCACGGTCGCCAGCATGCCCTGCCAGGCCACCGTCACGCGGTAAATGGCGGGCCGGCAGATGCCAGCGGTGAGGTCGGCCGCCTGGATTTCTTCCACGCACCCGCGCGCACCGATCATCGCGCCGACGTTCGTCGTCGTACCACCGCTGGTGGACGTTTCGCTGGCGCCCTTGAGCGCGTTGCTCCATTCGCAGAGGTCCCTTTCGGGCACCGTGGTGAGTGACGCACAGGATGCCGGTGCAGCGTCGCCCGTGCCGGCGGGGGACGCCGTGACATAGCTGGCCACGCTGGCCGGGTTGGCTTGCATGCGCTGGGTCAGGTCAGCCAGCAGGGTGAGCGCCTGGGCACGTTGGTAAGACTCGAACTGCGCCTGACCCATGCGCGACTGCAAGCCGGCCAGCGCCAGCAGACCGAAAGAAGTGATCAGCACCGACACAAGGATTTCAATCAGCCCCACGCCCGCCTGCGCGCGTGGGCTGCCGCAACGGCGGCCCGGATGGCGTGCCTTGTTCAGCATGTGCTCCCTTTCGTTCCATACGGGCGTCCACTGGGATCGATGGCCACGCAGCGCGACTCGCTCGCGGACGACGCGGAAAACACGAACGTGGGTGTCGTCGTCGCGGCAATGCGGCCCGAACCCCGGTACACAATCTGCGTCAGGCTGGTGGCCACTGCCACCGCCCCGTCGGACGAGCGTTGCTCCAGCGGCTGGCCAGACGGATTGGCAGGATCCACGATGGACCAGCCTGCCGCCCAGCTGCCACCGATCGGGTTGACGGTGACGCTGGTGTTGCGCTTGATCGCCTCGGAACGGGCCTTCAGCAGGCTTTGGTGAAAGTCCGTGGCCACTCCGCGCAGGCGCTGGGTCGCGATCATCGATGCCATGGGCGGGCCGGCCAGCGTGGCCATGACCACGAGGATGGCCATGGTCATCAGCAACTCGATCAGCGTGAACCCCCGTTCGTGCCGCATGGTGCCTACCACTTGCCCGCCGGGCTCTTCACCCCGGCGCTGTTGATGCTCAGGGCCCCATCCGGTGCCTGGGGCGATGTGGCAAGCGGGGTGGCGGTGGCGGTGAACTCCGGCACCGTGCCGGTACCGACCACCAGCGTCACCGTGTAGTGCTGGCTGACGTCAGCCGGCACCGTCACGCTCAGGCTGCCAGTGCCCGTCAGCGTGGTGGCGAACGAGCGCGCGTCAATCAGGTACTGCTGCTGGCGCTGCGCCACGTCGCCCAGCAGCGCCTGCGCTGATGCACGGCGGTTCTTGGTCATCGCGTTCTGGTACGACGGGTAGGCAATGGCCGCGAGTATCCCGATCACGGCGACGGTGATCAGCAATTCGATCAAGGTAAACCCGCCGTGCCGGTTTTTCATGAGTGCTCCTGGTCTTTTCATTGAATGTGATTATTTCCCATTCTGTAGAAGAAACAGGAAGCCGTCCATCCCGGCGACAAGCGGCATCTCACAGAGGACGAACGGCGAAAGCGATGCTTTCTTTTGTACTAGGCGCCAGTCGCGGTGATGCCACAGGTGACTGAAAACGTGATGCTGCTGGCCGCTGGAAAGCTGGGTAATGCGATTCCCCCGCCTTGCAGCGCAGCCACCGTCACGGAGCCTGCCGCAGGGCAACTGGCCGTACCGCTCACGCCCGTACAACTCACGCTGGTGCACGACAGGCCGGTGGCCGCCGGGTCACTGAAGGTGGCGCCATCGGCGTCCGAAGGCCCGCTGTTGGCCAGCGTGATGGCGTAGCTGACGGTGGCACCGGCGGTCACCGTGTTCAAGCTGTTGGTCTTGGTGATGGTGAGTGCGGCGGTGCGCGTGTTGGTGAACACGCAACTTGAATCCATGTTGGCCGGCGGGGTGTACACCACCGTACGGGTGGCGCCGGTCAGCGTGGTGGCGCTGGGGGTCACGGCCGCGCCGGTTTCGTCGTTGACGCAGCTCACGCCTGTCACGTATTTGGTGATGCTGGCGTTGGAGCCCGAGGTTTCTGTCAGCGTCACGCTGCCTGAGTAGCTCTGCTGGTAAGCCGTCATGCCGCCGTCGCCCTGGTTGGTCGCCACAAAGCTGCCGGCGTTGGTCTGCGCCGTGAGGTTGAAGGTGCCGGTATCTGAATTGGGCACGGCCTTGCGCGCGCGCACCCGGGTCTGCTTATTGTTGGTAATGGTGCAGATGGCGCCGAAGTTGGTCGCATTCATCGCCGCGGCGATGGTGCGGTTGGCGTTGTTGACCGTCACATAAGTGGCCGACCCGCCGGACGGCGTCGTGCACGAAATGGTGGCGGTTTGCTCCCACCCCGAGGACAGCACCTCGGTCAGCGTGATGTATTGGGTGCCGCCCGTCGGATGCAGCGGAAAGGTCACGGTCTGAGCCTGGCCGTGGCCAATGGACCAGCTCGTGGTGGGCGACACGACAGCACTCGGGCTGCTTGTGCTGGTGAAGGAGAACGTCTGCGTCGATGTACTCGGGTTGGTCTGCTTCACCAGCTTGATCCAGCCTTGCACATAAACACCCACAACATAGGCCGCCAGGCCCACGTTGCACTTGGAGTTGGTGGATGCCGTGAGGTCGGGTACGGTACAGGCGCCGCTGGCCTGGTTGTCCCAGGCCAGCACATAGGGGATACCCAGCTGGTTGTTGCCCGCCGCTGGCAGACAGGTGGCCTTGATGCCGGAGATTTGCAGCGTGGCGGTCGACGAGCCGGTGAAGTCACCGCACGCCGTGCTGTTGACGCCGCCCAGGTTGGAAAACGGTGCCGGCGTGGTAGGAAACACGCCCAGCGAGCACTGGCCCGCCGCATTGTTGACACGAGGGTCGTTGCCCGTCTGTCCGGTGAACAGGCCAATGTTGTAGCGGTCCGGTGAACCGGACTGCAGGGTCGCGATGGCATCCAATATCAACACCTGTCCGGCCACGCATGAAGAAATGGCGGTGGCCGATGGCTGGGTAAATGAGATGGTGGCAGCCAGGTCGTTGGCTGTGCAAGAACGCGTGGAACCAGCCCGCGTGCCCACGCAAGCCTGGTCAGTCAGGCCGGTAACGATGGCAGTTTGGGCATGTGCCGGGCCTAGCCAGGCCGCGGCCAGCAGCCAGGCGGCAGCCAACCACAGGTACCACCGTCCGCGAAGCAGGCAGCGTTGCAGCCAGCCAACCAAAAACATGCCTTATCCTCGAATGTGATAATTTCACATCTATACGGAAGTCTAAGGCAAAATGATTCTGTCGGTTACTTTTGTGAGTTTTTGCCACATTTCCAAATGTGAAAACTTCTCAGATGTGTGCCGGAATTGGTGTTTTGCCCGCCTGAGTGACTGGGTTGCAGCGGCGCGCCGCTTAAACTGGAACCAGCGTCTTACTTTCCTCATGCAAAACCGTCTGTCCTGGGCCCAAGCAGCATGCGCGCGCGTTTTGCGCCCGCTGGTGAAGCTGGCATTGGCCATGGGGCTGAAGCATCCGCATCTGGAAGAGCTGCTGCGCGACCTGCTGATCGACGAGGCGCGCAAAGCCTGGCAGGCCAAGGGCGTGGACCGGCCCAACATCAGCCAGATCGCGGTCACCACCGGCCTGAATCGCAAGGAAGTCACGCTGCGCGTGCGCAGCACCGACGACCCATTGCCGCAAACCGAGCTGTCTTCCGCCGCAAAAACCTTCACGCTGTGGCTGCGCCTGTCCAGCGAGTCCCCCGAACTCACGGTGCTGCCAGTGGCCGCGAGCGACAAGGGCCCCTCCTTTGAATCCGTGGCCCGCCAGGCCAGCCGTGGCGATGTGCATCACCGTGCCGTGCTCGACGAGCTGCTGCGCCTGGGCATGGTGACCGAGCACGAGGGCCAGGCCAGGCTGATGGTGCAGGGCTTTGTGCCCTCGCGCGACCTGCAGACGCTGCTGGCTTTCCTGGGTGACAACACACGCGATCACCTGCTGGCGGCGGTGGCCAACACGCTGGAACAGTCGCCCCGCTTTCTGGAACGCGCCGTGTATGCCGATGGTCTCGCGCCCCCGGAATGCGAGCAGGTCCACGAGCTGGTCCGCGCGCGATGGGACACGGTGCACCATGAACTGGTGGCCACGCTGTCCAGTGCGGTGGACAAGTCCGCCGGCCATGGCAGCCAGCGCATGCGCGTCGGCATCTATGCCTACTACGAAGACCGGGCCGAGCCAGCGGCCCACGCACGCAAAGAGCCATCATGAACGTCTGGAGGCGTCATGGCGCGCGGCTGGCTGCCGTGCTGGGCTTGGTCCTGCTGCTGAATGCCTGCGGCGGGGGGGGTGGCAGCCCGGGCATATGCCAGCCAGCCTGCCCGGTAGCCCCGCCGTCCACGGGTAGCAGCACAGGGACGGGCAGCACCGGCAGCAGCAGCAGCGGAGCCACCACCGACAACACCGGCAGCAGCAGCAGCGGAGCCACCACCGACAACACCGGCGCCGGCGTGGCCGGTGGCGGTGACAGCACGGGCACGGGCGGGGGCACCGGCACAGGCGGCACCGCGGGCGGCGACGCCGGAACGGGCACGTCCGGTACCGGGTCATCGGGCACGGGTTCATCGGGCACGGGCTCGTCTGGTACCGGCGTAGCGGGCGGGTCCGGTGATTCAGGTGTGGGCTCGGGCGGCACGGGCGTCAGTGGCGGCACGGGTGTGGCTGGCGGCGTGGGCTCCGGCGGCACGGGCATCAGCGGCGACGGCGGCGTGGGCTCTGGCGGCACGGGTGTCACGGCAGATGCGTCCGTGGGCATCGGCTCGGTGGACGGTTTTGGCAGCATCATCGTCAACGGCGTGCGCCATGAAATCGGCAGCGCCACGCTGACCCTGTCAGACGCGGCCAGCCTGCAGCTGGGCATGACGGTGCGCGTCTCGGGCACTGTCAGTACCAGTCTGGCGGACGGCACCGCCACCAGCGTCGTTTCCGCGGCGGATGTGCGCGGCATTGTGTCGGCGCTGAATGCGGCGTCTTTGACGTTCACTGTGATGGGCCAGACCATTTCGGCCGACGACGCCACGATCTTCAGCGGCGTGGGCGCGCTGTCGTCGCTGGTGAACGGAGACATCGTGCAGATTTACGGCCTGCCGGGCGCGCCGGGCGAGCTGCGTGCCACGCGCGTGGAGAAGCTGGCCGCCACCGGCAGCCATGTGCTCAGCGGCCTGGTGCAGAACCTGGACACCACCGCCCGCACCTTCCGCCTGGGCAGCGTCACGGTGCAATACACACCCGCCGGCCTGGTCTCGCCCCTGACACCGGCCACGCTGGTCAACGGCATGGTGGTGCGGGTGAGCGCGGCGGGCGATCCGACCGCTGGCGTGCTTGCCGCCACGCAGGTGCGGGCCTGGTACACCGTGCCGACCACCGCGGGCGCCGTGGTCAACGTGACCGGCATGGTGACGGATTACGCCAGTCTCACATCGTTCAGGCTTCAAGGGGTGGCGGTGAATGCGTCAGGCGCGCAGGTGACCGGCGGGCCGTCGTCCGGCATCGGCAACGGCGTCAAGGTGGAGGTCAGTGGCACCATGTCCGGCGGCGTGCTGGTGGCCACCAAACTCAAGATCAAGCACGTCCCCGGCACTGGCGGGCCGGCATCGTTCAGCGCAACGGGCGCCATTGCGCAGTTTGCGTCGTCGGCCAACTTCCGCGTCCAGGGACAGGTGGTCAATGCCAGCGGCGCCGGCGTGACGTTCACCGGCGGCACCGTGGGGGACCTGGCCAACGGCCGGCGCGTCACGGTGCTGGGCTCGCAGGTGGTGGGCGGCGTGCTGATCGCGCAGTCGGTCGCATTCAACTGAACGGCCCCGCCAAGGCCGCCCGCCTCAAGTCATGGGATGAAAGTGCCGGTGCGGCGCTTGCCCCGGTTTGTCATGCCGGTGGCTCTGGTGCGTCTGCGCCAGCGGCACCAGATGCACCTGCCCATGGCGCACGCCGCGCACGGCCACCAGCTGCGCGGCAAATTCGCGCACGGCCGCGCTGGCGCCGCGCAACACCACGGTTTCCATGCAGTGATGGTGGTCCAGATGGGTGTGCAGGCTGCTGACGACCAGGTCGTGGTGGTCATGCTGCAGGGCCAGCACACGCTCGGTCACCGGCCTGTCGTGGTGGTCGTAGACGTAGCTCACGTTGGCCACGCACCAGGGGGCCTGACCGGCATCCAGCGCCTGCGCGCCGAGCTGCTCGCGGATCAGGTCACGCACAGCCTCGGACCGGTTGTCATAACCGCGTGACGCAATCAGCGCATCAAAGCGCTGTGCCAGTTCGTCGTCCAGCGAGATGGTGAAGCGTTGCATCCGGCCATGCTAGCGCCAAACGGCGTATATCCGGCATGTAAGAACTTTGCTAAATTCTTCACACCTCCAACCAACCTGTTAAACAAACGCCGTGACCACCCGCCGTCGCCTTCTGGGCACACTGGCCAGCCTGCCCTTTGCCACGACAGCATCCGTGCTGCCGCAGGCGGCGCGGGCGCAGGCCACCTTCCCGCAGCCGGGGCGGCCCATCCGCTTCGTTGTGCCGTTTCCGGCCGGTGGCACGTCGGACCTGCGTGCGCGTCAGGTCGCACAGCGGCTGCAGCTGGACGCGGGCTGGGACGTGATAGTGGACAACCGCGCGGGCGCCAGCGGCATGATCGGCTCGGACCTGGTGGCCAAGGCGCCAGCCGATGGCCACACGCTGCTGCTGGGCACCGTCGGCTCCATGGCGATCAACCCGCACATGTTCCCGCAGCAACCGTACAGCGTGCTGCGCGACCTGCAACCCGTGACGCAGTTCTCGCGCTCGGTCTCGGTGCTGATGGCGCACCGCAGCCTGGGCGTGTCCACGCTGGCTGCGCTGCAGGCGCAGGCGCGCGGCGGCGCCAGGCTGGCGTACGCCTCCACCGGCAACGGCACCATCGGCCACATGATTGGCGAGATTTACAAGCGCCGCTCGGGCCTGGACATTGCCCACGTGCCCTACAAAGGCACAGCACCCGCCGTACAGGACTTCATCGGCGGCCACGTGCCGCTGCTGTATGAAACACCGTCGGCCGTGTGGGAACACATCCAGGCCGGCACGGCCGTGCCGCTGGCGCTCAGCAGCGCCACGCGCATGCCGCAGATGCCGCAGGTGCCCACGTTCCGCGAGTTGGGGTATGCCGACATGGTGTTTGACACATGGCAAGGCGTGCTGACCACGCGTGGCGTCTCCCCGCCTGTGCTGGACGTGTTGCACCGGCATATCGCCGCCGCGCTGCGCCACCCCGACGTGCTGCGCAGCCACGAAGAGCAGGTCAATCTGGTGGTGGCCAACAGCCCGGCCGAATTCGAGCGCTACATCGCCGAGGAAACCAGCCATTGGGGTCAGGTTGTCAGGGAAACGGGCGTCAAGCCCACGTGAACGGCCGCCGGGCGCGGCCCGGTTGCCTGCTTACCTCAACGTGGCCAGCCAGGCATTGAGCGTCTGCGCCGTCCAGCGCAGGCGCGACGCCGCCAGCTCGTCCGAATACCGGTAACCCGGCGCGCTGCCCACCCGGCGGCCCATCACACCGCGGTGAGCCGGGCCGGTCTTGTGCGCATCCACGGCATGGCAACTGGTGCATTGGGCCGCGTACAGTGCCCGCCCCCGGTCGGCATCGCCCGCGGCGGGCGTGACCCAGACCCGGGCTGGCGCCGGGGCCTGAGCTGCCACCTGATTTACTGCGGCGCCTGCAAACGCCACCACCAGGGCCCGGGCCAAGCCTGCCTTGTGTCTTGTCATTGCACCGCTACGGCATGGCGGCGCCGTCAGTTTCAATCGCACACCGATTCTGTCGGATACCGCAAGCCTTGAATCTGGTTGTAACGCACCCGCGTAAGGGCTGGGCAGACCAACAACCTTCCCATACGGAGTCCCCATGAAACATGCAACGAGCGCCCTGGCGCTGGCCCTGGCAGGCCTGACCTGCGGCCTGGCCCAGGCCGATACCGGCAAGCTGCGACTGACCGGGGGCGTCAGCTCGATCGACGGTGCCGCAGGCGGCGGCCTGACACCCTGGGCCGTGATCGGCACCAACGCCACCGAAGGCGAGATCGGCGCATCAGCCCACATCAGCCGCGCCAGCACGCAGGACTATGGCCTGACCACCTACGGCGCGGCGCTGGGCTTCAAGGACCGCATCGAGCTGTCGGTCGCGCGCCAGGACTTCAACGCCTCGCCCGCCATCGCCCTGAACGGCATTGCGCCGTTTGGCGTCACGCCGGGCCAGCACATCAAGATGGATATCGTGGGCGTGAAGGTGCGCGTGGCGGGCGACGCCGTGCTGGACAGCGACACGCTGATGCCGCAGATCGCGGTGGGCCTGGAATACAAACACACGCGCCCCGGCTCGCTGGGCTCGGTGTTCAACTTCCTCGGTACCAAGACCAGCGGCGTAGACGTGTACGTGAGCGCGACCAAGCTGTTCCTGGCGCAGGGCATCCTGGTCAATGGCACGCTGCGTGCCACCAAGGCCAACCAGAACGGCCTGCTGGGCTTTGGCTCCAATGCGCCGGGGCGCGACAGCTACAGCCTGCAGCCGGAGTTTTCCGTGGCGTATCTGCTCAGCAAGAACGTGGCAGTCGGTGCCGAATACCGCTTCAAGCCCAACAATCTCGAATCGCTGGGCCGCGCGGCCGGCCTGGGCGACGCGCTGCGCGAAGACAACTGGAAGGACATCTTCATTGCCTGGGCACCGTCCAAGAACCTGTCGCTGACCCTGGCCTACGTGGACCTGGGCCGCGTGGTGCCCGGCATCACCGGCAACCGCAAGCAAAAAGGCGCTTACCTGTCGGCGCAAGTGGCCTTCTGACGCTTACACCCCTCAAGGAACTGAAATGAAAAAAACCCTGATCGCAGTGACGCTGGCGTTCTGCGGCGCCGCCATGGCGCAGACCGCGCCCACCGACAGCCTGTACAAGACCTTTGGCGAAAAGCCGGGCTTGGTGAAACTGATGGATGACTTCATGGTGCGCCTGCTGGCCGACCCGCGCACCGGCCCGCACTTCAAGCCCGCCAACCAGCAGCGCGTGAAAGAGCAGCTGGTGGACCAGTTCTGCCAGGTCATGGGCGGGCCCTGTGTGTACAAGGGCGCCGACATGAAATCGGCCCACGCCAACCTGGACATCAAGAAGTCCGACTTCAACGCGCTGGTGGAAGTGCTGCAACTGTCCATGGACGCGCAGGGCATTCCGTTCCGTGCGCAGAACCAGCTGCTGGCGCAGCTGGCGCCCATGCACCGCGAAACCATCACGGAGAAATGATCACCATGCGGCTTGCAACATTCTTCATGGCCTGTGCCTTGGCCTCGGGCGCCGGCGCCGGCGTGGTGTCCGTCACCGTGCTGGACAAGGAAGGCAAGCCGGTGCAGGACGCGGTGGTGGTCGTCTTCACAACGGCCAAGGGCGCGCCCAAAACCGCCCTGCCCATGGCGGCCACCGTCAACCAGGACAAGATGCGCTTCATCCCGCCGGTCACGCTGGTGCCGGTGGGCGCCAAGGTCACCTTCACCAACAACGACCCGTGGGAGCACCATGTGCGTGGGTCCGCGGCCGGTCTGGCGCAGTTCTCCAGCACGGGCGGCGGCTTTGAGCTGCGCCTGGACGGCAAGGCCGACGGCAAACCGGGCAAGACCGCCGAGGTGACCCTGGACAAGGCCGGCGCCGTGCTGCTGGGTTGCCACATCCATGGCTCCATGCGCGGCCATGTGTACGTGAGCGATTCGCCCTGGGCACAGCGCACCACGCCCGAAGGCCAGGCCGTGTTTGACGACGTGCCTGACGGGCCCGCCCAGGTGCGCGTGTGGCATGCCGACCAACTGATTGACCTGCCGCTGCAGGCGGTGACGGTAGGCGCCAGCCCGGCCCGCGCCACGGTTCAGCTACAGGTCGTCCCCCGCCGCCGAAGGGTGTAGGCCAAGGTTTCGCGAGTCCCTATACTCGCGCCGATGAGCCTGGACAGCCTCACACTGCAACAGCTGATCGCGCGCACCGCGCGGGGTGACCATGCCTGCTTTGCTCAGGTGTATGCGCGCACCCAGGCGCATCTGTTTGGCGTGGCCCTTCGTATGTTGGGGCGTGAACAGGCGGCCGAGGACGTGCTGCAAGAGGCCTTTGTGAGCATCTGGAAAAGCGCGGGCAGCTACCGCAGCGAGGTCAACGGGCAGCCCGTGCAGCCCATGACCTGGCTGATCGCCGTCGTGCGCAACAAGGCGCTGGACGCGCTGCGCCAGCGCACGCGCCGCGCCGAATCGGAGCTGCCCGGCGACGACGCGCTGGACGACGCCACCGGTGCCAGCGCCCCCAGCGCGCTGGACCTGCTGGGCGAGGCCACGCGCGCGCTGCACATTGAGGCCTGCCTGGGCGCGCTGGACGGCAGCCACCGCCAGAGCCTGGCGCTGGCCTACTACCAGGGGCTGTCACACAGCGAGGTGGCGCAGCAGATGGGCGCGCCGCTGGGTTCGGTCAAGGCCTGGATCCGCCGCGGGCTGGACAAGCTCAAGGCCTGCCTGGCCGCGCGCGGGGTGGCGGCATGAAGTACACCAGCGCACGTCTTGTGGAGCACCTGGCCTCCACCTATGCGTTGGGCACATTGGCCGGCGGCGCGCGCCGCCGTTTCGAGCGCCTGCTGCAGGAGCGCGCCGACCTGCGCCTGGCCGTCGCTGAATGGGAAAGCCGCCTGGGCTTGCTGGGCCAGGCGGCGCCACCGCATGCCGCACCGCCGCGCGTGTGGGCGGCCGTGGATGCGCGCACACGCCCGCTGGCGGCGGCCAGCGCGCCCGCACGCCCTGCCCCGCTGGGCTGGCTCAAGCCCGCCAGCTTCAGCCTCGGTGGCGTGGCCGCGGGCCTGCTGGCCGCCAGCGTGCTGTTCGTGCTGGTGCCTGGCCTGTTCATCACCGCCGACCGCGCGGCCATGCTCACCGGCCAGCGGCTGCCGCAAAGCTATGTGGGCCTGCTGACCGATGCGCAAGGCGACGGCAAACTGCTGGTCAGTTCGCTGCGCCACGGCACGGCCATGACGGTCAAGGTGATCGGCCCCATCACGCCGCCCGCGCAAGGCCGGCTGGTACTGTGGGCGGTGCCGGCGCAGGGGCCTGCGTTCGTGCTCGGGCCGGTTCCCTTGACGGGCTCGGCCACGTCACAGTTGCCCGGCACCTCGGAGCAGCTGCTGTCCAAGGTGCAGAAGCTGGTGGTCACGGCGGAAACCGACACCGCCCCCACGGCACCGGGTGCGGTGGTGTTCAGCGGCAACTGCGCCAAGCTCTGGTAGCCGCGCGCCAGCGGCGCTCCAACGCGCGATTGACGGATTCTTACTCGATGCTTACATTGGCAGCCATACGTCTGGAGGTTGCCGCCATGACCCTGAATGAATTGCAACGCATCAAGCAATGGCATGTCGCGCACCGCGCGGACCACCCCGTGGAATACCACCTGTGGGACGGCGTGCTGACGCTGTGGCTCATGGGCTGGGTGGGCTGGCTGCCCGCCGCGGCGTTCGGCCATTTCTGGGCCATGCCGCTGTGCCTGCTGGGCATGCTGCTGCCCGGCACCTACGTGGCGTGGCGCCTGCGCGCGCACCGCGCCTGCCGCCTGCGCTGCGATTGGGCGGCGCAACGCTAGCGCCGCTGTCGCCCAGTTGCTTTTCGCGCCGCGATGCCGCGGCTTACAGTGGCGGCCACAGGAGAGACCCCGCCATGCAGTGCTTTGAACTCACCGTCCAGGACCATATTGCCCACCTCGTGCTGAACCGGCCCGCGGAGCTGAACACCATGCACCCCACCTTCTGGCGCGAGCTGGACGAGGTGCTGACCCAGCTGCACCGCCAGGGCCAGGCCCGCGCGCTGGTGATCTCATCCACGGGCAAGCACTTCAGCGCCGGCATGTCGCTGGAAGCGTTTGGCGGCGCGATCGCCATGGATGACCAGAGCGCCGAGGGCCGGGCCGCGATCTACGACCTGCTGACCGGGATGCAGGCCACCTTCACCAAACTGGAGACCCTGCGCATCCCCGTGATCGCCGCGATCCAGGGCGGCTGCATCGGCGGCGCAGTGGACATGGTCACGGCCTGCTGCGTGCGCTATGCCACGGCCGACGCGTTCTTCTGCATCCAGGAAATCAACATCGGCATGGTGGCCGACGTGGGCACGCTGCAGCGCCTGCCGCGGCTGTTGCCCATGGGCGTGGTCAAGGAGCTGGCCTACACCGGGCGGCGCCTGGGCGCGCACAAGGCGCTTGCCTACGGCCTGGTCAACGAGGTGTTTGACACGCCCGAGGCCATGCTGGCCGCGGCACTGCAGTGCGCCAGGGAAATCGCCGCCAAGCCACCGGTGGCGATCTGGGGCACCAAGCAGGTGATCCACTACGCACGTGACCATTCGGTGGAAGATTCGCTGCGCCAGATGGGCTGGGTGCAGGGCGCGATCTGGAGCAACGCCCATGTGCGCGAATCAATTGCCGCCATGAAGACCAAGCGTTCGGGGCAGTTTCCTGACCTCTCGCCGCTGCAATCATTTACTGATCTGGCCTGATTTACTGGCGCGCCGTGCGCACGTTGGGCGGCAATGCCTGCGGATGGCTGGTGCGGTAAGGGTTGATGTCCAGCCCGCCGCGGCGCGTGTAGCGCGCATACACCGACAGCTGGGTGGGCCGGCAGCGCGCGCGGATGTCCGCAAAGATGCGTTCCACGCACTGCTCGTGGAACTCGTTGTGGTTGCGAAAGCTCACGATGTAGCGCAAAAGCGCCCCCTGGTCGATCTGCGGGCCGCTGTAGGCAATACGCGCGCTGCCCCAGTCGGGCTGACCCGTCACCAGGCAGTTGCTTTTGAGCAGGTTGCTGGTGAGCACCTCGGTCACGGGCTGCTCGCCAAAAGCCGCGCTCAGCAGCTCGGGGGCCGGGCTGTAGTGCGTGCATTCGATGTCCAGCCGGTCCAGGCTCAGGCCGTCCAGCTCATGCACGGGCTCGCGGTCAAACTGCTCGGGCAGCACCAGCTTCACACCCACCGATGACATCGGCGTGGTGCCGCGCCACACCGCTTCAGAGATATCGGCGCGCAGGCGCTCGCGCACCTCGTCGGCGCCGCCAAAGCGGGTGTTGTTGTAGCTGTTCAGGTACAGCTTGAACGACTTGCTCTCGATGATGTGGGGCGTCTCGCATGGCACGGTGATGTGCGCCAGCGCGACTTGCGGCTTGCCGCGCGGCGTGAGCCAGCTCAGCTCGTAGGCTGTCCAGATGTCGGCGCCGAAAAAGGGCAAAGCGCCCGTGAGGCCGATTTCGGCGCGCTTGGCAGCGCGCGGGAGGGGAAACAGCAGCGATGCGTCGTACTGGTCCACATAGGCGGAGGCCTTGCCCAGCTGCGAGCCTTCGGGGGTGTTGGAAATGTTGGGAAGGGTCATGGGTGAATCAGGCTGGGCAGGTCAGGCCGCCTGCAGGTGCGGCATCAGGGGCTCCAGCAGGCGGTCCACCACGCCGGGCGCCAGGTCGTGGCCCATGCCGCCGATGCCGACCAGGCGCGCGCCCGGAATGCGCCGCGCGGTGTCCACGCCGCAGGGATAAGGCACCAGGGGGTCGTCCTTGCCATGCAGCACCAGGGTGGGCGCGTTGATGCGGCCCAGCTCGGCGGCACGCCGGCCCGTGTCGGCCGCCACGGCCACCAGCTGGCGCACGGTGCCCACGGGGTGGTAGCTGCGCTGCAGGCCCGCCAGGATGCGCTCGCGCATCTGCGCCTCGTCCAGCGGATAGCCAGGGCTGCCAATCAAGCGGAACAGCTTGACGTAATGGTCCACGACCGCCGGCATGCCGGGACCGGCCGGTCGGCCCAGCAAGGCCCGCACCACATGGGCACGGGGCTGCGGCAGGCCGCGCGCGCCGCTGGTGCTCATGATGCTGGTCAGGCTCAGGCAGCGCGCCGGTGCCGCCAGCGCCACCCGCTGGGCAATCATGCCGCCCATGCTCACGCCCACCACATGGGCCCGCGGCACGTCCAGCGCGTCCAGCACGCCCAAGGCATCCTGCGCCATGTCGTGCAGGCTGTAGGGGGCGCGCACGCCCAGGCCCAGGCGCAGCTTGACGGACTCCCACAGCACATTGGGCGTGCCCAGGTGGTCAAAGTGCTCGCTGAGGCCAATGTCGCGGTTGTCGTGGCGGATCACGCGAAAGCCGGCATCCACCAGCGCCTGCACCAGCGCGGGCGGCCAGGCAATGAGCTGCATGCCCAGGCCCATGATGAGCAGCACGGCGGGGCGGCCGGCCTGCGAGCCGTCAGCGCCGGTGTCCTCGACCTCGATGTCTATGCCGTTGGCGCGGACTTTCATTCAAACCGCCGTTCACGCAGCCATTTGGTGGCGATCCATTTCTCGCCTTCGATCACCGGTGCGCCGCCATGCAGCGTCTTGGTGCTGGGGTGCGCACGCTCGTAGCTGAAGAACACCGCGTTGCCACGCTTGGGCGCGACTTCCAGGTGCACGTCGGGGAAGGTGGTGCCGCCGCCCTTGGCTGGCTCGCCCAGGTAGATCACCAGCGTGGCCACCCGCTGGCCACCGCGCTTGAGGATGGTGGGCGTGCCCGGCTCGTTGGGATCGAAGTAGTCGTAGTGGGGCTTGTATTCGGCGCCCGGACGGTAATGCAGCACCTGCAGGCCCTCGCCGTTTTCCACCGGCCAGTTCACCAGCCGGGCGATGCGCTCTTCCACGCGCTTGACCACCTCGTTCTCGCCGCGCTGGAAGAACATGCCGTTGCTGGTGCGATCAGCGTTCAGCTCCTCGCCGCCGGTCTTGGTCGCCACCGTCAGCGAGCGCGCCAGGCGGGGCCGGGCAGCCTCGATCAGCGCGTCGCATTCGTCGTCCGACAGCAGGCCGCCAAACACCACCACGCGCGGGTTGAACATGGCCTGCAGCACGCACACCTGGCGGTCGCCAGCGTCCAGGTACAGCGGCGATTCGTCCAGCGCGGGCTCGGGCACGGCCACCGCTGGCGGCAGGCCGCTGGCGACCGCCTGGCTTTCCACATGGCCCTTGAGGGTGGATTCCATGGCCTCGATGGCGACGTCCTCATTCCAGCCGGAGGCCACCATGGACTTGAGCACCACCTCGGCGGTGTAGCCGGCCTGGGCCTGCTCAATGATCCATCTGCGCAGCTCGGGCGTGATCTGCTGGGTGCCGGTGGTATTGCTCATACGGAACTCCTGCGCCGGAAAACGTAGCGGTCGGGTTGCGAGGCCTGCGCGTCAAAGGCATAGCCTTCCAGGTTGAAACCCTCCAGCTTGCGCGGCGTGGTGATCTTGTGGGTGATGGCATAGCGCGCCATGAGACCACGCGCGCGCTTGGCAAAAAAGCTGATGACCTTGTACTGGCCGGCCTTGTACTCTTCAAACACGCATTCAATGACGCGCGCCTTCAGCGCCTTGCGGTCCACCGACTTGAAGTACTCCTGCGAGGCCAGGTTCACCACCACCGGCGTGTGGTCGGCCGCCAGCCGGTCGTTCAGGTAGCCGGCGATCTGCGAGCCCCAGAACTGGTACAGGTTGCGCGCCTTGCCCGCGACCAGCGCCGTGCCCATCTCCAGCCGGTAGGGTTGCATCAGGTCCAGCGGACGCAGCACGCCGTACAGGCCGCTGAGGATGCACAGGTGCTGCTGCGCCCAGTCCAGCTGGGCGGCCTTCAGGCTGCGTGCCTCCAGGCCGCCGTACACGTCGCCGTCAAATGCCAGCACGGCCTGGCGCGCATTGGCCGGGGTGAACTCGGGTGTCCAGGCCTGGTAGCGCGCCACGTTCAGCGCCGACAGCGCATCACTCAGGTTCATGAGCGAGGCAATCTGCTGGGGCGACTTCTTTTTCAGTACATGAATCAACGCGGAAGACTGCGCCACGAATTGCGGCAGGGTGTGGGGTACATCGCCCACGGGCGTGTCGAAATCCAGGGACTTGGCGGGTGAAATCAGGTACAGCATGTGCGGCTGATTATCGCCAGTGGCGTCCCGCCAGCCACTGGCTGAGCGCGCAGGCCACCACCAGCGCAGCGTAGGTCGCCATCTTGCCGTCGCGGCCAAAGTACCACAGGCCGGCCACCAGCACTGCCACGCCCGCTATTGAATTGATAGCAGCCTGCGCTTGCACGGACAGTTTGGCTGATTTGGACCGCAGCACATACCGGGCGTACAGGGCCAGCGCTGTCCCGGTGAAAAGCGCCGGCGCGATGAAATTGAGCAGGTGAAGCAGAAGGTCCAGCGGTCCCATCAGAAATCCCGATCAGGGCGATTGGTGCAGTGCAAGTGCTTGATACAGCGACAAATTTTATAATCCGGTTCACACTCACGATACGTTTTTACGAACACGCATGGCAGTCTGGGCCCTGGGCATCAACCACACCACCGCGCCGCTGGACCTGCGCGGCCGGTTCGCGTTTGCCATTGACCAGATCGAGCCCACGCTCAACGGCCTGCGTGAATCGCTGGCCGGGCGGGTGGCCCGCGGGCCGGAAGCCGCCATCCTGTCCACCTGCAACCGTACCGAGATTTACTGCGCGGGCGAACGCCACGAGCTCGATCACACCCTGGACTGGCTCGCCCATTCGGGCGGCGTGTCGCCCTCGCTGCTGCGCTCGCACGCCTACACCTTGCAGGACGGCCTGGCCGCCCGCCATGCCTTTCGCGTGGCCAGCGGTCTGGACTCCATGGTGTTGGGCGAGCCGCAGATCCTGGGACAGATGAAGGACGCCGTGCGCGCGGCCAACGAGGCCGGCGCGCTGGGCACCACACTGAACCAGCTGTTCCAGCGCTCGTTCGCCATTGCCAAGGAGGTACGCACCTCCACTGAAATTGGCTCGCATTCCATCAGCATGGCCGCGGCGGCCGTGCGCCTGGCCGGGCAACTGTTTGAAGACCTGAGCCAGATCCGCGTGCTGTTCGTGGGCGCGGGTGAAATGATCGAGCTGGCCACCACCCACTTCGCCGCCAGAAACCCCAAGGCCATTGCGATCGCCAACCGCACGCTGGAGCGCGGCGAGAAGCTGGCGTCCAGCTTTGGTGGCGAAGTCATGCGCCTGAGCGAGCTGCCCGATCGCCTGCATGAATTTGACGCCGTGGTCAGCTGCACCGCCAGCACGCTGCCCATCATCGGACTGGGCGCGGTGGAGCGCGCGCTCAAGCGCCGCAAGCACCGGCCCATGTTCATGGTGGACCTGGCCGTGCCGCGCGACATTGAGCCTGAAGTCAAGGGCCTGGAAGACATCTACCTGTACACGGTGGACGACCTGGCCCATGTGGTGCAGACCGGCCAGGCCAGCCGTCAGGCTGCCGTGGCGCAGGCCGAGGCCATCATCGACGCGGGCGTGCAGAGCTTCCTGCACTGGATGGACCAGCGCGGCACGGTGCCGCTGATCCAGCAACTCAATGCCCAGGCCGACGAATGGCGCGCCACGGAGATGGCGCGTGCGCGCAAGCTGCTGGCCAAGGGCGAGAACGTGGACGCCGTGCTGGAGGCGCTGTCGCGCGGCCTCACGCAAAAGATGCTGCACGGCGCCATGGCCGAGCTGCACGCGGGCGACGCCCAGGCCCGCGAACGCGCGAGCGCGGCCATCCAGCATTTCTTTTTGCGCAAAGAGCGTTAGCTGGCTCACCAGCGCATCACGCCGTCATTGCGGGCCTGACCCGCAATCCACCCCTCGCGAACCCAGGTTGCCGGCCTTCCCCGGCGCAAGCCCTTCATGAAACCCTTTCTCCGCCAGCAACTTGAGCGCTATCCCGTCCGGCTGCAGGAGCTCGACTTTTTCCTGCAGCAGCCTGACGTGGTGAACGACATGGCGCGCTTTCGCGCGCTGACGCGCGAGCACGCCGAGGTCACCGAGGTGGCGGGCCGCTACGCCACCTTCCTGCAAAGCGAGAAAGACCTGGCCGGCGCCCGCGAGATGCTCGAAGACCCCGAGATGGCGGATATGGCGCGCGAGGACATCGCCACCACCGAAGCCGCCCTGGCCGCGCTGGAAGATGAATTGCAGCGCCTGCTGCTGCCCAAGGACCCGGACGATGTGCGCAACGCGTTCCTGGAAATCCGCGCCGGCACGGGCGGTGATGAATCAGCGCTGTTTGCCGGGGACCTGTTGCGCATGTACACGCGCTACGCCGAACGCCAGGGCTGGCGCTGCGAGGTGGTGAGCGCCAGCCAGGGCGAGGTGGGTGGCTACAAGGAAGTGGTGCTGCGCGTGGAGGGCGAAGGCGTGTATGGCAAGCTCAAGTTCGAGTCCGGCGGCCACCGCGTGCAGCGCGTACCCGCCACCGAAACGCAGGGCCGCATCCATACCAGCGCCTGCACCGTGGCGGTGATGCCCGAGCCTGACGAGGCCGAAGCCGTCAAGCTCAATCCGGCCGATCTGCGCATTGACACCTTTCGCGCCAGCGGCGCGGGCGGCCAGCACATCAACAAGACCGATTCCGCCGTGCGCGTGGTGCACCTGCCCACCGGCATCGTGGCCGAATGCCAGGACGGGCGCAGCCAGCACAGCAACAAGGCCAAGGCGCTGCAGGTGCTGCAAGCGCGCATCCAGGAAAAGGAACGCAGTGAGCGCGCGGCCAAGGAGGCGGCGCTGCGCAAGGGCCTGATCGGCAGCGGCGACCGCAGTGACCGCATCCGCACCTACAACTTCCCGCAGGGCCGCCTGACGGACCACCGCATCAACCTCACGCTGTACAAGCTGCAATTCGTGATGGAAGGCGAGATCGACGAAGTAATCGACGCGCTGCTGCTGGCGCGCAAGGCCGAGCAGCTCGAAGAGCTGGAATTCGCCGCAGGGTGAGCATGGGCCTGCCCACCGTCACGCAAGCCCTGCAAGGCGCCGTTGCCGCCGGGCTGGCGCGCCTGGACGCGCAGATGCTGCTGCTGCATGCGCTGGGCCGCGCCACCGGCGACCGCGCCTGGCTGGTGGCGCACGACGCTGACCTGCTGACGGACGGCACACAACAACGGTTCGCGGACCTGTGCCGGCGCCGGGCCGGCGGCGAGCCTGTGGCCTACCTGACCGGGTTCAAGGAGTTCTTCGGCCTGGCCCTGCAGGTGGATGCGCGCGTGCTGGACCCGCGCGCCGACACCGAAACGCTGGTCGAGTGGGCGCTGGAACGGATCGACGGGCCGATGCGCGTGGCCGACCTGGGCACCGGCAGCGGCGCCATTGCGCTGGCGCTGCAAAGCCAGCGGCCTGCTGCCCAGGTCACCGCCGTGGACGCCAGCCCCGCCGCACTGGAGGTGGCACGGGCCAACGCCACCCGGCTGGGCCTGCCCGTGACCTTCCGCCAGGGCTCGTGGCTGGACGGCGAGGCATCCCGCTACGGCCTGATCGTCTCCAACCCGCCTTACATCGCAGCCGCTGACCCTCACCTGGCCGCCCTGCGGCACGAACCGCTGCAGGCGCTGGCATCCGGCCCCGACGGGCTGGCCGACATCCGCCAGATCGTGCGGCAGGCGCCCAGCTGCCTGGAGCCCGGCGGCTGGTTGCTGCTGGAGCACGGCCATGACCAGGCGCAGGCTGTGCGCGGCCTGCTGGCGGCGCGCGGCTTCGTGCAGGTCACCAGCCGCAGGGACCTGGCGGGCATTGAGCGCTGCTCGGGCGGGCAATGGCCTGAACGCGGATAATTACGGCAGATCGCCGGGACACCGGCCCAAAGTGAGGACACACCCATGAGCGACACGCAACAACGCATCGACAGCCTGGTCAAGAACAGCGACATCGTCCTGTTCATGAAAGGCAACGCCAGCTTTCCCATGTGCGGTTTTTCCGGCCGCGCCATCCAGATCCTGAAGGCCTGCGGCGTGGACCCGAAGGCCGTGACAACCGTCAACGTCCTTGAAGACGACGCCATCCGTCAGGGCATCAAGGAATACAGCAACTGGCCCACCATCCCCCAGCTGTACGTCAAGGGCGAGTTCATCGGCGGCTCGGACATCATGATGGAGATGTACGAAAACGGCGAGCTGCAGCAGGTGTTGGGCGGCGACTCCGCCTGACCTTCGCGCGGGGCGCAAATGTTGTAAGGCGCCCACTCCCGGGCGCTTTCCCCCCTTTCAACACTGGCACGGCTTATGCTGGAATACAGCCGTGATCGTTGAAAGGAGTCGCCGATGGAATCCCGCAGTCTCGTTCCTCAGTCCTCTTCGTTCCAGCTGCCCATTGCTCAGGTGCGCAGCGTGTTCCGCCCCGACGAGGTGGAACGCAAACTGGCCAAGCTCCAGGACATGGGCAGCCAGCGTGAACACGACAACCTGCGCAGCACCTACGAACGCATGCTGGAGCGCGGCCCCGAGCGCTTCCAGGTCAAGCCCAGTGGCGTGCCCGACATGGCGGCGCTGTACGACCAGTTGCCCAACTTCACCGATGCGCTGGACGACGTTCGCCGACATGTTGCCCTGAGCCAGGACAGCCGCGACGGGCTGGAGGTCACCCCCATGCTGCTGCTGGGCCCGCCCGGCATTGGCAAGACCCACTTCGCGCGCAGGCTCGCAGCCTTGCTGGGCACGGGCATGAACCTGGTGCCCATGAGCTCCATGACGGCGGGCTGGCTGCTGTCGGGCTCCTCATCGCAATGGAAGGGCTCCAGGCCCGGCAAGGTCTTCGAGGCGCTGATCGACGGCCAGTACGCCAACCCGGTGATCGTGGTGGACGAAGTGGACAAGGCCAGCGCCGACGCGCAGTACGACCCGCTGGGCGCGCTGTATGGTCTGCTGGAACATGACAGCGCGCAGGACTTCATGGACGAGTTCGCCGAGGTATCCATTGATGCCAGCCAGGTCGTGTGGGTGCTGACGGCCAACGATGAACGGTCCATCCCCGAGCCCATCCTGAACCGCATGAACGTGTTCGAGATCGAGCCGCCCACGCCCGAAGCGGCGCGGCGCATCGCGCGCAACCTGTACCAGGGCATCCGTGAGGAACACGGCTGGGGGGAACGCTTTGCGGCCGAGCCCGAGGCCGACACGCTGGACTTCCTGGCGGCTTTGGCGCCACGCGAAATGCGCCGGGCATTGATGACCGGCTTTGGCAATGCGCGGCTGGACGGCCGCGACACCGTGCACGTGGACGACCTGCCCAGACCGGGCGCTGCCAAAACACGCATCGGGTTTTTCCAGTAGGGCACGGGGGACGGGCCGGTAAACTCCATGCAGGAGTTCCGCGCCATGTCCCTCAACCAGAGCCTGCTGCTCATTGCCCTGCTGATCGCTGCCAGCGCGTTCTTCTCGCTGGCCGAGATCTCGCTGGCCGCATCGCGCCGGCTGCGCCTGCGCCAGCTGGCCGACGACGGCGACCTGCGGGCCGACAAGGTGCTGCGGGTGCAGGAGCACCCGGGCCCTTACTTCACCGTGGTGCAGATCGGCCTGAACGCCGTGGCCATCCTGGGCGGCGTGGTGGGCGAAGGCGCGTGGAGCCCCTACTTCGTGCAGTTCTTCCTGCTGTGGCTGTCGCCCGCGGCGGCGCAGACGGCGGCCTTCATCGCGTCCTTCCTGGCCACGATCTCGCTGTTCCTGGTGTTTGCCGACCTGTTTCCCAAGCGGCTGGGCATGAACAACCCGGAACAGCTGGCCATGCGCATGGTCGGCCCCATGCAGGCGTTGACGACATTGTTGAAGCCCGTGGTGTGGCTGTTCAGCAAAACCACCGACGGCCTGTTCAGGCTGTTCGGCCTGCCGGCGCAGCGCGACGAAAAGGTCACCTCGGCCGACATCCTGGCGCTGACGGAGGCTGGCGCGCAGGCCGGCGTGCTGGCCCGGCGCGAGCAGCAGGTGATCGCCAACGTGTTCGAGCTGGACACGCGCACGGTGTCCAGCGCGATGACGCCGCGCGATCGCATCGCCTGGTTCCGCCGCGACGACCCGGACGCGGTGGTGCGCGCGCGCATCGCGGCCGAGCCGTTTTCCACCTACCCCGTGTGCGATGGCGTGATCGATCATGTGCTGGGCTATGTGGATGCCAAGGACCTGTTCCAGCGCGTGCTGAAAAACGAGCCCATCCCGCTGACCGACGAGGCGCTGCTGCACAAGGTACTGATCGTGCCCGACCGGTTGACGCTGGCCGAGGTGCTGGAGCAGTTCCGCCAGGCCCACGAGGACTTCGCCGTGATCGTCAACGAGTACAGCCTGGTGGTGGGCGTGGTCACGTTGAATGACGTGATGAGCACGGTGATGGGTGAACTCGTGTCGCCACCTGACGAAGAGCAGATCGTGCGCCGCGACGAAAATTCCTGGCTCATCGACGGCGTGACCCCCATCACCGACGTGCTGCGCGCCCTGCAGCTTGAAGCCCTGCCCCACGGCGACGAGTACGAAACCCTGGCGGGCTTCCTGATGGTGATGCTGCGCCGAGTGCCGAAGCGGACCGACGCTGTCACCTGGGGCGGCTACAAATTCGAGGTGCTGGACGTGGACAGCTACCGCATCGACCAGGTGATGGTCACCAAAATCCAGGCGGCGGCTAGCTGTGAAGTGTGAACAGGTTCTTTCGAGGAATCGAGAGACGAGACATAGGTGAGGCGAGGTTGATGCCGTGGTGCGGGCGGTGCCAGTTGTAGAAGTGGTTCCACACAGGCAGGGCTGAACGGCGCT